>Ga0164294_10000209_pt1 | contig 56681 bp, 62 predicted proteins | sample GEODES005metaG_FD_111479 | JGI IMG/M metagenome (GOLD analysis project Ga0164294, IMG submission 111479) | Oligotrophic lake water microbial communities from Sparkling Lake, Wisconsin, USA - GEODES005 metaG | ecosystem: Environmental > Aquatic > Freshwater > Lake | place: USA: Sparkling Lake... | reverse complement strand
TGCCCGCTCATGAACTTGCCGTTGTACTCGCCCACCGCGCCGGGTGCCGGGCGAAAACCGGGGTGGGGCAGGAAGGCCGAAGCCGTCCATTGCCAGCAATCGCCGAACAGCCCGGCGCTTGATCCGTTCGGCAAGACGGCCGCCGCGCCGTCCAGTTGATTGCCGGCCGCAGCGTCCTGATTTTGCGCTGCCACCTCCCATTCGGCTTCGGTGGGCAGGCGTGCCTCGGCCCAGTTGGCAAAGGCATCGGCTTCATAATGGCTGATGTGCGTTACCGGCGCGTGCGGTGCCAGCGGCTGCCGCCCGGCCAGCGTCATGCTGGTCCAGCCATCGGCGCCCGCCTGCCAGCGCAGCGGCGCGGTGATCCCATTGCGCTGCACCCAGGCCCAGCCATCCGACAGCCACAACCGCGGATCAGCATAGCCGCCATCGTCGATGAAGGCCTGCCATTCGGCGTTGGTGACCAAGGTGCTGGCCAGTTGGAAGGGGCGCAGCAGCACGTCGTGGACCGGCCCCTCGCAATCAAAGGCAAAGCCGCTGCCAGCATGGCCGATCCGCACGATGCCGCCAGCATGGTTCTCCCAGCTGCGGGCGCGCGCCGACGGGCTGATGGGCGCCGCCGCCACATAGGCCGGTTCCACCGGATTGGCGGCAAACAGATCCAGGATATCGGTCAGCAGCAATTCCTGGTGCTGTTGTTCGTGATTGATGCCCAGTTCCACCAGCGCGAGCGCCGCCGGGTCCAGCTGCGGCAGCGCGGCCGTCAGCGCATCGTCAACATGGCCGCGCCACGCCAGCACATCGGCCAACGTCGGCCGCGTGAGCATGCCGCGGCGATCGCGTGCATGGCGCGGGCCAACCGCTTCATAATAGCTGTTGAACAGAAAGGCATAGCGTTCATCAAAAATGCGATAGCCCGGCACATTGGCCAGCACGAACGTTTCGAAGAACCAGGTGGTGTGCGCCATATGCCATTTTGCCGGCGAGGCATCGGGCATCGATTGCACACTGGCATCGGCATCCGACAACGTTGCCGCCAACGCCACGGTTAGGCTGCGTGTGCGCTGCAAGGCGGGCAGCAGCGACGCCGGATCAGATATTGTGGTGCTTGTGTTGGTGGCCATGCGGCGGGGCCCTTCCGATCAGTCAGCGGTTCGCGCCCGGCACCCGAATTTCTCGGCCGGCGGGTCACCCTCGCCACGAGCCAGCACAAAATGCAAGTGCGGCAGCCGGTTGAGATCGTGCGACATTGTTGTCAGATACATTTCTGGGCTGCCTGGCAGTGGAAACGGGCTAACGTTCGGCAGGCACGAGAGTTCCGGCAAAAACCGGCAATCCGGCTGGCACCGAAAGTCTGCTACGCGCCGATGGCAAACGCAGCCCAGGTCGCTGCTTGTGAAAAACCGCTACTGTCGCAGCTCAACCCAGTCCAGGCAAAAGTCCTTGCATCTAAAGCCCCCTGCACTTCCCCGTCAGGGCTTGCGCTCGAACACCACCTGCCCCCGAAACAGCGTCATATCCGCCTTCATGTCCTTGATGGCCGCGGTAGGCACCGAATAGGGGTCGCGGTCCCAGACGGCGATATCGGCGGCTTTGCCCACGGCCAGCGTGCCGGAGCTGTCGGCGCCGATGAGCGGCGCGGCCCAGCTGGTGTAGCTTTTGAGGGCGGTGTGGATGTCCACGCTTTCGGCGGTGCCAAAGGGGGCGTCTCCCCACACCTTGCCGTTGGTTTCGCGGGCGGTGGAGGACCACAGGCCGAGCCGGGCGGGGAATGGGGTGACGCCGGTATCAGAGCCGCCGCCCCACAGGATGCCGTTCTTCACATAGGTGGCATAGGGGTTGAGGCGCAGGGAGCGGGCCGGGCCCAGGTTGGCGGCGTAGATGTCCCCGATCCACCAGGTGAAGGTGGCCTGGGTTTCGGGATAGCCAGAGCCATAGTCGCGTTGCAGGGCGGCCATGGTGGCGATGGCGTGATCGGTGGGCGTGTTGGTGTGGATGATGGAGAGGCGCAGGTCTTTCACCGGATGGGCTTTCAGCGCGTCGGCATAACCATCCACCACCCAGTCGATCGCCTTGTCTCCGATGGCGTGCGTGCCGATGCCGATATCGGCGTTGATGAACATGGCGATCATCTGGCGATATTCGGCTGGATCGATCTGGGGATAGCCGCTGTTGCCCTTGGCGATTTCGGTGCGGTGGTGGTTCCAGTCTTCATACATCCAGGCGGTGGGCGCGGCGCCGCTGCCATCCATGAAGAGTTTGACGCCGCACACGCCGAGCGAGCTGTTGGCGACGGGGGCGACTTCGGTTTTGGCTTGGCGGATTTCGGCCAAGGCCTTGGTGGCGGTGGCCATGGAGCGCCCGCCGGAAAACAGCACGCAGGCGTTGATCGGGAAGTTGCCGGCTTTTGCCAGGCCCAGATACACCTCCCAATCCGCGCGGCCGATGCTGGGGTCTTTAAAGCCGGTCATGCCTTCTTCGTGCAGGCGGCGGATCATGTGGGAGAGCGCGGCCTGGCGTTGTTCCACCGTGGGTTCTGGGATGAGGCGGGTGATCAGTTCCTGCGCGGTTTCCTTCATCACGCCGGCCGGGCGGCCATCGGGCAATTTCTCGATGGTGCCGGCGGTGGGGGTGGGGGTGGCGGCAGTGGCGCCGGCCATTTTCAGAGCGAGGCCGTTGGCGACACCATAGTGGCCAGTGGTGTTTTCCAGCCAGACCGGATTGTCGGGGGAGACGGCGTCAAGCTCGGCGGCGGTGGGGTAGCGGCCGTCGGCAAACTTGCCTTCGTCCCAGCCGACGCCGAGCACCCATTGGCCCTTGGGTGTGGTGGCGACGCGGGCCTTCACGGCGGCAACCATGTCCTCCACCGAACGCGCGCCGCCCAGCGCGATCTGGTTGAGTTCGCCGAGACCGGTGGAGAGGATATGGGCGTGGGTATCGATCAGGCCGGGCGTGGCGGCGCGGCCTTTCAGATCGATCACCTTGGTTTTCGGGCCGATCAAGGCGCTGATGCTGGCATCGCTGCCCAGTGCGGCGATCTTGCCGCCGCTGATGGCCAGCGCCTGGACCACGCTGTCCTTCGCATCGGCAGTAATGATGCGGCCGTGGAGCAGGACGGTATCGGCGGGTGCCGCCAGTGCGGATGTTGCCAGCAGCGCCGTTGCTGCCATCAAGTGCCTGATCATCGTTCGCCCCCTGCCCGGTTGATGCGGATAGTCTGGCGAAGTCTGGACGGGCGTCAAGCTTTTGGCGCACGCCTCAGATATAGCGCCGCGAAATCGCTGTCAGATCGTCGGCCAGATCGTAGACCATGGGCTGGCCGGTGGGGATTTCCTCGTGGACGATCTCGTCGTCTGACAGCCCGGAGAGGTGCTTGACCAGCGCGCGCAGCGAATTGCCGTGAGCGGCGATGATGACGCGCTTGCCGGCTTTCAGTTCCGGCGCGATGGCGCTTTCCCAATAGGGCAGCACGCGGGCGATCGTGTCTTTCAGGCTTTCGGCGGTCGGGATGGCGATGCCGGCGTAGCGGCGGTCACTGGCCAGATCGAACGCGCCGCCCGGCTCCAATGGCGGCGGCGGCACGTCGAAGCTGCGGCGCCAGATCTTCACCTGGTCCTCGCCATATTTGGCCGCCGTGTCGGCCTTGTTGAGGCCGGTGAGGCCGCCATAGTGGCGCTCGTTCAGTTGCCAATCCTTGGTGACCGGCAGCCACAGCCGGCCCATGGATTCGAGCGCCAGATTGAGCGTCTTGATCGCCCGGCTCTGCACGCTGGTGAAGGCGATATCGAAATCGAGGCCGGCCGCTCCCATGCGCTGGCCGGCGGCGGTCGCTTCGGCAACGCCCTGTTCGGTGAGGCCCACGTCCCACCAGCCAGTGAAACGATTTTCAAGGTTCCACTGGCTCTGGCCGTGGCGGAGGAGGACGAGGCTGGGCATGCGCGCGGTTTAGGCTGCCGGGCGGCGGCAATCTAGTCCGAATCTGGCTAGCCCAAATTTCATCGGGCGCTGGCCTACAGCGCGGCGTCGTCCAGCTCGCCGGTGCGGATGCGAACGGTGCTGGCGATGGACGTCACGAAGATCTTGCCGTCACCCACGCTGCCGGTGTGAGCAGCGTGGAGGATCGAATCGACAACGCGGGCCACGTCTTCGGCTTCCACCACAACTTCGATCTGCAGCTTGGGTACCAGGTTGAGATTATGTTCGGCACCGCGATAGGCCTCGGCCTGGCCTTGCTGGCGGCCGAAGCCGCGCACCTCGGTCACGGTCATGCCTTGCACGCCGGCCTGCATCAGGGCCTCGCGAACTTCCTCCAGCCGGAACGGCTTGATGATGGCCGTGATGAGCTTCATGCTGTTTTTCTGTCCCCGAGCGTCATGGCGTAAAGCCTGCCGCAGGCGATTTGGTAGCAACATAAGGCGTTTGCCGGTTGCGACGAATGGGCAGGCCGGAACGGCCTTAGAACGGACGGGCCAACTCGGTTCGGGCGAGATCCAGATCGTCTTCATCCACCATCAGGCGGATGCCCGAAACACCGGGGCCAATCAGGCTGGCGATCCCGGCATCGAACAATATGGCCGGGATACCGGCGGATTCCAGCCGGCTCCGCATGATTTCGGCTTCCACGGGCGAGTAGAGCGTATCGACGCAGGCAAGACCCATCAGCGGTAAGGCAGCACGGCGGGCGGCGTCACCGGTAGACCGTCGATGGAACGGTTACGCTCCTGATATTTGGTGAGGCGGGTGGCTGGATCATCCTGAACGAAATATCTGCGCAGGGTCTGGCGTTCTTCTTCCAGGCGCATCTTCGGCACGGCCCAGCCGCAACTGGTCTGGGTGCTGTCCACATCGATCACGAAGATCTGCCGCACGCCGCGTTCGATGGTGAACTGCGCGGCCAGCGCGGCCCAGCCGTCATCCTGCGGCAGGACGGCTCGGCCACGGCCATAGATGCGGTAGATCAGCGCCGGCTGATCAAAGGCGCAGAACATGACGGTGATGCGGCCATCGGCGGCGAGGTGCGCGTGGGTTTCATTGCCGCTGCCGCCGAAATCGAGATAGGCGCAGGCCCGGCCAGCATCGAGCACGCGGAACGTGTCCATTCCCTTGGGGGAAAGGTTGATGCGCGCGCCCTCTGCGGCGGTTGCGACGAAAAACACCGGCTGGCGGGCAATGAAGGCGTCGTGATCGGCGGTAATATGATCAAAGAACTCCGACATGCAGTCCTCCCTCAGCCGGCGGTGCCGCCCACCGTCAATCCGTCGACCAACAGAGTCGGTTGGCCGACGCCGGCCGGCACGCTCTGCCCGCCCTTGCCGCAGATGCCAACGCCTTCATCCAGCGCCATGTCGTTGCCGATGGCGCGCACGCGGGTGAGCACATCGGGGCCATTGCCGATCAGCGTGGCGCCCTTCAGCGGGCGGCCCAGCCGGCCATTCTCGATCTCATAGGCTTCGGTGCAGGAAAAGACGAACTTGCCGCTGGTGATATCCACCTGACCGCCGCCGAAACTCTTGGCGAAAATGCCCTTCTTCACGCTGGACAGAATGGCGCCAGGGTCTTCGCTGCCGCCCAGCATGAAGGTGTTGGTCATGCGCGGCATCGGGGCGTGGGCATAGCTCTCGCGGCGGCCGTTGCCGGTGGGGGCGACCCCCATCAGGCGGGCGTTGAGCCGATCCTGCATGTATCCCTTAAGGATGCCGTCCTCGATCAGGGTGGTGCGGCCGGTGGGCGTGCCTTCGTCGTCCACGGTCAGGCTGCCGCGGCGCTGATCAAGGCTGCCATCGTCCACCACCGTCACGCCCGGTGCCGCCACGCGTTCACCGATGCGGCCCGAAAAGGCGCTGGTGCCCTTGCGGTTGAAATCGCCTTCCAGGCCGTGCCCGATGGCTTCGTGCAGCAGGATGCCGGGCCAGCCGGGGCCGAGCACCACGGTCATCTCGCCGGCCGGAGCATCGACGGAATCGAGATTCACCAGCGCCTGCGCAAGCGCAATATCGATCGCACCTTCCCAGGCCGCATCCTTGAACAGCGCATCATAAAGATAACGCCCGCCCAGCCCGTGGAACCCGGTTTCGCGGCGGCCGTTCTTTTCCGCCACGATCTGCACGTTCAGCCGCACCAGCGGACGCACATCGCGCACGCGGGTGCCATCACCGCGCAGGATCTCGACGACATTCCAGCTGCCGAGCAAGCTGGCCGACACCTGCACAACGCTCGGATCGCGGGCGCGGGCGGCGGCATCAATCTGCTGCATCAGCGCCACCTTGGCGGAAAAATCCACGCCAGCCAGCGGATTGGCATCGGTATAGCGCCGGGCGTTGGTGGGCATGGGCGGCATCGCCATGGTGCCGCCGTGGCCGTCACGCACCACCTTGATGGTGTCGGCAGCGCGCGCGATGGCGGCGTGCGACAGATCATTGGCGTGGGCAAAGGCGGTCATCTCGCCAGCCACACCGCGCAGGCCAAATCCCTTTACCGTATCGAAACTGGCCGATTTCAGCCGGCCATCATCAAAGGCGAAACTCTCGGACACGCCATACTGCAGATAGAGCTCACCATCATCGCAGCCGTTCAGCGCGTCAGCGACCTGCGCGGCAGTGCGATCGGGATCAAGCCCGGTATCGGTGTAAAATAGCTGGGTGGCATCAGGTGTGGTCATGGCCAAGATATGGGCCAGCCATGGCCAAAGGGAAAGAGGTCAGTCGCCGCAGCCGCCGCAATCAGCCGAACTTGCAGGTCAGCAGCCAGCGTTCACCCGCCCGATCAAAGCTGATGCGGCTGCAATCATCCAGCACATCGCGGCCAATCAGGATCCATGGGTCGCGGCCGCGCTTTTTCTTGCGGTCAGCCGAAACGGTGATGGTGTCCTCATCGTCGCTTTCGCTGGATGTGCCCTTGGCAGCGGCATCGATGCGGCGCGCGTCTGCTTCCGAGACGCGAACGCTCATCTGGCGCATCGGCAGGCCAGCGATCGTCAAGCCGGCCTTTGGAGTCAAACCCTGCATGGGCAGCGCCACACCCGGGAAGGGCCGCCAATACCCAATGCTGTTGGCCCGCCGTGCGAGGCCAGCCGCCATCAAGGCCTCGCCGGCACGGGCGTTCATCACGGTGGTCGGGCTATTGAGTTCAAGGCTGAGATTGACCGCTTCGGCACCGATGCGGGTCTTGATGCCGGTTTCGCCACTGCCTTTCTTGGCAATCACATAGTCACGGCTGCCGGCCGGCGTTTCGCGCAGGATCACGTCCACCCGATCCGCCTTCAAGGCTGCGATGGTCAATATGCCATCCGCATCAGCGGCCACGGGGATGCTCACCCAGATTGCCGGGACTTTCTTCGATGGCAGGCCCGCCGGCGTCACCGTGGGCAGGTTGAACCGGAAGGTTGCCTTGCCGCCGGGGATCATCGCGTTGCTGAAACTGCCCTTGCCGATCAAGGGAAACGGCTTCAACCCGGCGCGCGCGGCCGCCGGTTCGTTGAGGACCAACCCCTGATCGAAGCTTAGCGCCATGCGGATGTTGAGCGTGGCATTCTTCACCATGACCGGCAGATAGGGATTGCCGTTGTCACTGGTGCGCAGAGTGAACACCGGCGGCGTGGCGACCTTGGCCGCCTGCACGGGCGCCGCCAGCAGCAGGATCGCCAGCGGAGCGAGCGCCTTCATCGCTTATCGGCCGGGCCGCCCGCCAGGATGAAGCGGCGATCACAATAACCGCAATCGGCAAAGCCCGTCGCATCTATCTGGATCCACACGCGAGGGTGGCCATCACCGCCGCGCTCATCGCCGTCGCAAAACACGCGGGCGGTATCGGCAACGTAGGTTTCGGGGGCCGGAAGGGCGAGAGCGCGAGGAGAAGCCATGCGCCATGATTAGCAGCGCTACGCCGCCAAGTCACCATGTCGAAAGGCGCTGCAGCACAACTGTCATGCCAATGCCACGCGATTGCAACCTGCCCGGCACAGCGTCCAAACAATGCCGCACTGCAACATCGCCGTGCCGCCAACATGGGGAACCACATGCGCCGTCTTCTGCTGCTCGCCTCCGCCAGCCTGTTGCCCGCCCTTCCCGCTTTTGCCGCTGATGTCGATCAGATGGCCGAATCGATCGGTGAGGAAATCGTGGTGACAGCGCAAAAGTCCGAGCAAAAACTGAACGACGTGCCGATCACCATCACCGCCTACACCGGCCGCAGCTTGCGCGAAATCGGCGTCACCCAGTTCGATCAACTCGCCGCCTATGTCCCCGGCCTCAACGTACAGGAACAATCGCCCAACAACCCCGGCTTCGTGATCCGCGGTATCACGTCGGACACTGGCTCCTCGCAGGGCTCGCCGGCGGTGACGGTTTATCTGAACGGCGTCGATGTCTCCCGCTCGCGCGGTTCCTATTTCGATCTTTATGATCTGGAACGGGTCGAAGTGGTGAAGGGCCCGCAGTCCACCCTGTTCGGTACTGCTGCTGCCGTGGGTGTGGTCAGTGTCATCACCGCCAAGCCGAAGCCCGGTTTCTCCGGCGAAGTGCGCGTGGGCTACGGCAATTATGATCAGCGCCGCATCGATGGCCATGTGAACATCGGCAACGACATCATCGCCCTGCGCGTCGCCGGTGCCATGAAGCTGCGCGACGGCGTGGTGGAAAATATCGCCGGCCGCCCCGGCTCGCAAACGCCGAACGGCCCGCGCGTGGATGATCTGAACGGCCAGGGCCAATATGGCGCCCGCGTCTCGCTGCGCTTCACGCCCACGCCGGATCTCACCGCCGATCTGGTGGCCACCTATGATGGCCAGCGCGCGCCGGGCACCGCCTTCTCTTCGGGCACATTCGCGCCCACCGGCGGCACCACCAGCCCCTACAGCTTCAAGGAAGCCGCCGGTTCACCGTTCAGCGCCGCCGTGCTGGGCGCCGATCAGCCCAGCCTGACGCGCAATGTGTATGACGTGAACATGAGCCTGAACGCCAAGTTCAGCGACGCCTGGAGCTTCACCACCATCGCCGGCTACCGCAATTTCGACAGCAATGAAGTGTTCGACGCAGACGGCACCCAGGCCTGGTATCTGGAATTCGCCGAAGACGCGCGCGGCGAGCAGATGAGCTTTGAAGGCCGCTTCAACTACGACAGTGAGAAACTGCGCGGCTTCTTCGGTGCCAATTATTTCTGGGAAACCGGCTTCCAGAGTGTGCCGTTCAGTTCAGAAGAAGGCATTTTCCTGCAGTGCGCGGCGCGACTGGTGCCGGGCCTGGCCTGCATCAACAATGCCACCGGTGTGGTGGAAGCCGCCCGCGCCACCGCGATCCTGACCGGCGGCGCGGCCACCGTGCTGCCCTATTCCGCCGAACTGTTCCGCAACTCGGCTGAAATCAGCACCTTCAGCGCCTTTGCCGACGTGACGGTGATCCCGGTGCCGCGCCTGGAAATCAACTTGGGCGGCCGTTATCTGAGTGAAGATCGCGACAGCGGCATTTCGACCCGCATTCCCAATTCGGTTATCACCCGCGGCCCGCTGATTGGCGGCGGCATCAACACCAATGGTGAAGTGCTCGGTGCCTCGCGTCGATTTGATGCCTTCCTGCCGCGCGCCAACATCCTGTTCCGCGCCACCGACAACGTGAACCTTTATGCCACCTACTCGCGTGGTCGCCGTTCGCCGGTGGTGCAGGTCAATGCCGGCCGAGTCGGCGGGGTGTTGGCCCCCAACGTGCGGGTGTTCCCGGCCGAACTGCTCGACAATTACGAAGCCGGCGTGAAGGGCACGCTTGGCAAGCTCAACTTCAGCATCGGCGCCTACCTTATCAAGTACAAGGATTTCCAGATTTCGGTGCCGCAGCAGGGCGCGCCGGCGCTGATCGTCAATGCTGATGCCAGCAACAAGGGCGTGGAAGCCGAATTCGCCCTGAACCTGTCGGACAATGTGCGGTTGTTTGCCAACGGCGCCTATATCGATGCCCGGGTGAACAATGATGCGCGCTTCGGCAATTTCGCCGGCGATCGCTTCCGCCTGCAATCGGAATGGCAGGGTTCGGCCGGCGCCAATTTCCGGTTGCCGCTGGGTGACAAGATCGAACTGTTTGCCAATCCGAACGTCACCCACCGTTCTGGCGTCTTCTTCGAACTGCCCAACAACCCGGTGACCTCGCAAGGCCCCGTCACCCTGGTCAATCTGCGCGCCGGTATCCGTGATCAGAAGGGCAAGTGGGAAGTCATCGGTTTCGCCAACAACCTGTTCAATCAGGAATATCTGCTCGACGGCGGCAACACCGGCGGCGCGTTCGGTATCCCCACCTTCATCCGCGGTCTGCCGCGCTTGTTTGGCATGGAAGCGGTTGCACGCTTCTGATGCGAACGGGGCGGGTGGTGTGGTTGGGGGTCGCCTCCCCTTGCCCCACTTCCCGCCCCGGTCTATCGCGATTGCATGAGCGAAGCTGCGATCAGCCTGAGGGGCCTGACCAAGACCTATGCCGGCGGCAAGCAGGCGCTGAAGGGGATCGATCTCGATATCCCGCGTGGTTCCATATTCGGCCTGCTGGGCCCCAACGGTGCCGGCAAATCGACGACGATCAATATTTTGGCCGGCCTGGTGAACAAGACGGCCGGTAGCGCCCGCATCTGGGGCTTCGACATCGACGAGCATCCGCGCAACGCCAAGGCCAGCATCGGCATCGTGCCGCAGGAACTGGTGTTCGATGCCTTCTTCACGCCGTTTGAAACGCTGGAATTGCAGGCCGGCCTGTTCGGCGTGCCCAAGGCCAAACGCCGGACGATGGAATTGCTGAAGGCGGTGCGGCTGGACGACAAGGCGCATGTCTATTCGCGCACCCTTTCGGGCGGGATGAAGCGCCGGCTGCTGGTGGCAAAGGCGCTGGTGCACAATCCGCCAGTGCTGGTGCTGGATGAACCGACGGCAGGCGTTGATATCGAGCTGCGGCAATTGCTGTGGGATTATGTGCGTGAACTGCACAGCATGGGCACCACCATCGTGCTGACCACCCATTATCTCGAAGAAGCCGAAGGCCTGTGCGATCGCATCGCCATCATCAATCATGGGCAGGTGGTCGCCAACGACGAAACATCGAAACTGCTCGGCACCACCGGTGACAAGGTCCTGGAAGTGGTGGTGGACCGCGAGCTTGCCACCGTGCCGCCGGCGCTTGTCGGCTGCAAGGCGGTGGAGCTGAAGGGCCCGCGGACGCTGGTCATCACCTATGACAAGCGTAGCAACAATGCCGGCGCCGTGCTGGCGATGGTGGGCGCCGCCGGGCTGGGCGTGGTGGAGGTTTCCACCCGCGAAGCCGATCTGGAAGATGTGTTCCTGGAGCTGACGAGGGTCCAAACTTGATCAGGATAGGGGTCGGCATGGGCTGGAGAGGCAATATGGCTAGGCGCGGGCGCGCTGGCGGGGCTCCGCCCCCCGGCAAGCGACCGCAACAACGCCATATTGCCTCTCCAGCCCACCCCCAGGGCGGCGTCAGGAAGGCCGATGGCGCGCTCGCTCGATTGCCAGATAGCATTGCTATCTGGCTGCACTCGCTCAATTCCATCGGCCTTCCTGACGCCGTGACGATCCCTATCCTGATCAAGTTTGGACCCTGATGGCAAAAGCGCCGCCGCCTGAGGCCCGCCATTTCGATGCCATCGTGGTGGGTTCCGGTGCGGCCGGGCTGACGGCGGCATTGCACCTGGCCGAACATGGCACGGTGGCCGTGCTGGCCAAGGGCGATCTCGCCGATGGTTCCACCGCCTGGGCACAGGGCGGCATCGCCGCCGTACTGGATGCCGGCGACACAGTGGCGGCGCATGTGAACGACACGATGGTGGCCGGCGCCGGCCTCAACCATCGCGCCACGGTGGAATATGTCGCCGCCAATGCCAGCGCGGCCATCGACCGTCTGGCGGAACTGGGCGTGCCGTTCAATCCGGGGGAGACGGTGTCGGAACGCTGGCATCTCACCCGCGAAGGCGGCCACAGCCATCGCCGCATCGTGCATGTCGATGATGCCACTGGCTGGGCGGTTTCGCAGGCGCTGATCAAGGCGGCGCAGGCGCATCCCAACATCACCCTGGTGCCGCACATGGCCGCGCTTGATCTGATCACCCATCGCCACGTCCTGCACGAACGCTTCCCTCAGCGGCGCTGCCACGGCGTTTATGCGCTGGATGTGAAGAAGCGCCATGTCGTGCGCTTTGTCGCGCCGGCCACCGTGCTGGCCACCGGCGGGGCGAGCCGCGTCTATCTTTATTCCACCAACCCCGATGGCGCGACCGGCGACGGCATCGCCATGGCGTGGCGGGCGGGGTGCCGGGTATCGAACATGGAATTCAACCAGTTCCACCCGACCTGCCTCTACCATCCCAAGGTGCGCAATTTCCTGATCACGGAGGCGGCGCGCGGCGAAGGCGGGCATTTGAAGCTGCCCGACGGCAGCCGCTTCATGGCGCGTTATGACGAGCGGCTGGAACTGGCGCCGCGTGACGTGGTGGCACGGGCTATCGATGCAGAGATGAAGCGGCTTGGGCTTGAGCATGTGTTGCTCGACCTCACCCATCTGGGCGCAGATTTCGTGCGCGGGCATTTCCCCACCATCCATGCCCGGCTGCTGGAACTGGGCATCGATTGCACCACGCAAGCCATTCCGGTGGTGCCGGCCGCGCATTACAGCTGTGGCGGCGTGATGGTGACGGTGGATGGCCGCACTGATCTGGCCGGCCTGTGGGCGGCCGGCGAAGTGACTCAAAGCGGACTGCACGGCGCCAACCGGCTGGCCTCGAACTCGCTGCTGGAATGCCTGGTGTTCGGCCAGGCCGTGGCCGACGACATCAGCGCGGCGCGCCCGCGTGCCGCCGCGCCAGAGGTGAAGCCCTGGGATGAAAGCCGGGTGACTGACAGCGACGAGGAAGTGGTGATCGCCCACAATTGGGACGAGCTTCGCCGCACGATGTGGGATTATGTTGGCATCGTACGCACCGAAAAGCGGCTGGAGCGCGCCGCCCACCGGGTGAAGAATCTGCGCAAGGAAGTGCAGGATTATTACGGCAATTTCCGCATCACCGCCGATCTGATCGAACTTCGCAATCTGGTGACCGTCGCCGATCTGATCGTGCGTTCCGCGCGCCGCCGCCGCGAAAGCCGCGGGCTGCATTATAGCACCGATTATCCGGCCATGGCCGCCGAAGCGGTGGACACCATCCTTGATCCGGTGATGACGCGAGAGGCCTAGGCCGCAGCGCGCCGTGTCAGCGGGAACGGCTGCGGCTGGCCGAACAGCCAGCCCTGGGCGAGATCACAGCCCAGCCGGGTAAGCAGCTGGCGCTGGGCGTCATTCTCCACCCCTTCAGCCACCACCTGCTTGCCCATCGAATGCGCCAGATCGATGGTGGCGCGAACCACCTGCTGGTTGCCAGCCGATTCCGAAAGGCGGCCGATGAAACTGCGATCAATCTTGACGATGTTGGCCGGCACATCGCGCAGCTGGATCAGGCTTGCATGACCAGTGCCGAAATCATCCAGCGCCACATTCACGCCGGCATCACGCAGGCATTCCAGCGCCTCGATCAGCGCGCCGCCCAGGCCGCTCATCACCACCGATTCCGTCACTTCCACCACCAACGCATGCGGCGGCACACGGTGGCGGGCCAGTTCATCCAGGATGGCGACGGCAGCGGCCGTGCCCTGCAACTGGCTGCCAACGAAATTGATCGCCATGGTCAGATCCCTGCCGTCGCTCCGCAGCCTGGCCAGTTGTTCCAGTGCCGATTTCAACACATGGGCCTGCAACTGGGGCAGCAGCGTTGATTCGCGCAGCACATCGGGGAAATCGCCGGGGGCCAGCAGGCCCAACCGCGGATGTTGCCAGCGTAGCAGCGCTTCATAGCCAACAAGCGTGTCATCCAGCTGCACGACGCGCTGATAATGCAGCAGGAACTGGTTGCCAGCCAGGCCAACGCGGGCTTCCGACAACAGGCGGCTGCGCGCTTCGGCTTCATCGGCCATGCTGCTGTCATAACTGCGCCAGCAGCCGCGGCCCGCCGCCTTGGCCCGGTACAGCGCCAGATCGGCCTGCTTGAAGATGCGGGCCAGAGCCACGCCCTTGTTTTCCGACGAACTGTGGCCAGCGCAGATCGAGATGGTAAGATTATGGCCCGAATGGCGCAGCGGAACACCGGACGACAGCGCGATCATCTGGCGCACGGCCGACAGGCGTTCGCGCGCCGCGCCGGTGAGCAGGATCACGAACTCGTCACCGCCAACCCGGGCGATATTGGCTTCGGGGCCGGCCGCTGCTGTCAGCCGTTCTGCCACCGCCACGATCAGCGCATCGCCCGCATCATGGCCGGCCATGTCGTTCGTCTGCTTCAGGAAATCGATATCGATGGCGATCACGTCGATGCCGGAATTGCGGGTCAGCGGCTGTTCCAGCATGTTCTGGAACAGGGCGCGATTGCCCAGGCCAGTGAGCGCATCAGTGGTGGCCACCCGGAACAGCGTATCGCGCTCGGCATCGGCGGCATCGGCATCGCGGCGCAGCTGGCGGAAGCGATCGGCAATGGCCAGCGACAGCAGCAGCGATTCCCAGCCGACGGCGGCAAAGCCGGCCAGATCGACCAGATCATCCTGCGGCAGCAGGCTGAAGTTGCGGAAGATGCGCAACACCAGCACGGCCAGCGCCGGCAGCCAACCAGCCAGATAATACCAGATCGCCCGGCTGCCGCGCAGCGCCGCAAAGCCCGAGCCAACCGTGAGCGTAAGCGTGACGATAATCAGCGTGATGTTCAGCAGAAGATCGCCCAGCGCTGCTGGAAACAGCGTGTCGAACGCCGCCACCACTGATGCAAGCGCCACGCCCATGCCGGCAAGCTGGCCAAAATCGATCAGGCGCTGGGGCAACTTGTCCTTCTCGATTAGCGAGAAGAAGAAGGCGGCGCCAGACACCACCATCAGGCCAAGCAGCAAGTAGAAGGTGCGCACCGCCGCCGGCCCGGCCAGGAACGGGAAGATATTGAGGATCGCGCCCGACCACACCAGCAGATAGCCCAGGCTGCCCGCCAACCACACGACATACCAGCGTTGGAACCCGGTGCGCAGCCAGGTGAGCAGGAACATGTTGTAGACAAAGGCCGAGAACAACATGCCGAGCACAAGGGCAACCTGCACCGTCCAGCGCAGCACATGCGATTCATGGCCGGCGGCATCCATCGCCTTGATGGTGCGCAGCAGGCCCGGCCCGTCCATGTTGCGATAGCCGATCTGGATGGCCGTCACGTCAGGGCCCGCCACCGGAATCTGGAAGCGCAGATTATTGCCCATTGTCCAGTTGCGGCTGAGCTCAAACTGGCCACGGCGGATCACCGCCACGCCGCCTTCGTGCACCACCCGGATTTCGATGGCGGTGAACCGGACATTGTCGATCACCAGATTCCAGCCCACCGGCATGCGCTGCAGCCGGGCGGGATCGACAGCAAACCACGTCCATTTGCTGGGCATATCCTTGCCCGAACCCGGTGCAATGGGGGTGATGCAGCTGTTACCCTGGCAGGTCGGAACTTGCCCGTACGCAAGTTGCACGTTCTCAGCCCGCGCTGGTGCCACCCATAGCGCGAAGAACAGCCCCACCACCAATACGATCAGTCCCCAAGATCGTTTGGTGAAGGGGGCCAGGCGGCTCATCAGAGCCGATGTCGGTCTGCTGCCTTGTCGCAACATTCCGTCCTTTGCTTACCCCTCGTAAGAGACAAGCATACGGGAGAAGCCGTTTAGGAAACATTACCGCCCCGTTCTAATGGCGGTCATACAGGGTGAAGCCCCTACAATTCAGTCCGAATCAGCGCATTAACTGCCGAACATCGACCAGATGTCCCGAAATAGCCGCCGCTGCTGCCATCGCGGGCGACAACAAGTGCGTGCGCGCACCCGGGCCCTGCCGGCCAACGAAATTGCGATTCGAGGTGCTGGCACAGCGCTCGCCCGGCGGCACCTGATCGGGGTTCATGCCCAGGCACATGGAACAGCCCGGCTCGCGCCATTCGAAGCCGGCATCAATGAAGATGCGATCCAACCCTTCGGCTTCGGCCTGGCGCTTGACGAGACCGGAACCCGGCACGACCAGCGCCTGCCGCACGTTGCCCGCCACCTTGCGGCCGCGCACCACATCAGCAGCCACACGCAGATCCTCGATGCGGCTGTTGGTGCAGCTGCCGATGAAGATATTCTCTACGGCCACATCTTCCATGCGGGTACCGGGGGCGAGGCCCATATAATCCAGGCTCTTCTGTGCTGCTGCGCGCTTGCCGGCATCGGCGAAGCTGGCCGGATCGGGCACCACATCGGTTATGGCGACCACGTCATCCGGGCTGGTACCCCAGGTGACGAGCGGCGCGATGGCGCTGCCGTCGATGGTGATGCGCTTGTCATACGTCGCGCCCGGATCGGTTTTCAGCGTCTTCCACCAGGCCAGCGCTGCCTCCCATGCTGCACCCTTGGGCGCACGAGGGCGGCCTTCAACATAGGCGAAGGTCTTTTCATCCGGCGCGATCAGGCCGGCGCGGGCGCCGGCTTCGATCGCCATGTTGCACAGCGTCATGCGCCCTTCCATGGAGAGCGCCTCGATAACCGGGCCGGTATATTCGATGACATGCCCGGCACCGCCGCCGGAACCCAGCGCACCGCACACGGCTAGCGCGACATCCTTGGCGGAGACGGAGAAGCCGAGCTCGCCCGTCACATGCACCTGCAGCGTTTTGGACTGACGCAACAGCAGCGTCTGCGTTGCAAAAACATGCTCCACTTCCGAGGTCCCGATACCAAAGGCCAGCGCGCCGAACGCACCATGGGTGGCGGTGTGGCTGTCCCCACAGACCAAAGTGACACCCGGCAGGGTGAAGCCCTGTTCCGGGCCGATGACGTGGACGATGCCCTGTTCCGGCGAATCGATGTTGTAGAGCTCCACCCCGAAATCGGCGCAGTTTTGCACCAACGCGTCGAGTTGTGCCTTCGACATCGGATCAAGGATCGGTAGCCGGCGATCCGTGGTGGGCACGTTGTGATCGGGCACGGCCAGCGTCAGATCGGGCCGGCGCAACCTGCGGCCAGCGATACGCAGCGCCTCAAACGCCTGCGGGGTGGTCACTTCGTGGATGAGGTGACGATCGATGAAGATCAGCGCGGTGCCGTCATCAAGCGACTGGACGACATGATCGTCCCAGATCTTATGGTAGAGGGTGCGCGGGGTGCTGTTCATGGCATGCGGCTGTGCCAAGGCCGAGCGCCAAAATCCAGCGGCAAATGACGCGTCAGCCCGCGATCTGCTTCAGGGCGGCAATCAGCGCGTCCACCTCATCCAGCGTGTTGTAGTGGGTGAAGCCCACCCGCACCGCACCGCGATCGCGCAGGCCCAGCACGCCGGCAGGTTCCCACGCGTAATAATAGCCGTTCCACACGAAGATGTTTCGCGCCGCCAGATCGGCCGCGATGGCATCGGCGCTGTGGCCTTCGATCTCGAACGTGAAGGTCGCCACCCGCTCGTGGAGACGGTTGGCGTTGGCAATGCCGTGCAGTGTCACGCCCGGCACCGTGGCGATGCCGGTGAGGAAGCGCCGCATCAATTCCGTCTCATGCGCTTGCGCGGCGGCCAACCCAGCGACCAGCCGCTGCCGAAACGGCGCGCTGGCGCTTATCGTTCCTGCCGCTTCGCCGAGCCAGGCGAGATGTTCGATGGCCGCCGTGGTTCCGGCCATTGCCTCGAAACTGGGCGTACCAGGCATCAGCCGGGTCGGCATGGCGTCAACCGAGGGGCGGACCTTCAGCGGCCGGATCAGCCCCTGCAAGCGATGCGAAATGTACATGATGCCAAGGTGCGGCCCGAAGAATTTATAGGCCGATGCCGCCATTAGATCGCAACCGATGGCGGCAACATCCAATGCGATATGCGGGGCAGACTGCACGGCATCGACGATGCTCACGGCGCCCACGGCGCGCGCGGCGGCGCAAACGGCGGTGACATCGTTTATGGTACCGAGGAAGTTGCTGGCATGACCCACGGCAACGGCGCGGGTGCGGGCATCAATCAGATCGGGCAACGTTTCCAGTTTGAGCGCGAACGTCTCGCGATCCCACTCGATGAAGCGCACCTCCACCCCGCGCGCCTCGGCCGCCTGCAACCAGGGCGAGACATTGGCATCATGATCCATGCGGGTGAGCAGGATATTGTCCCCTGCCTGCCAGTTGGCGGCAATCAGCGGCGCCATCTGGAAGAACAGGCTGGTGGTGTTGAGGCCGAAGATCACTTCATCTTCGGCACAATTGAAGCAGGCTGCGGCAGCAGCAAGGGTGGCATCGACGATGGCGCTCGTGGCCACGCTGGTACGGAACGTGCCGCCATCATTGGCGCAGGCGGCGATCATCGTATGGCTCATCGCCTCCACGACACAGCCCGCGACCTGGGTGCCGGCCGGCGCATCGAGATAGAGGCGCGGAAGCTCGTCATCGCTAAGCGCCAGTGCCGGAAAGGCAGCGCGCACAGCATCCATCGGCAATGTCATCGTAAATCCCCCGCCAGTTGCGGGAGACTTATTGGCCCAGCGCGTCCACGGCGGCAAGCACAGCTTCGGGCTGCGGGCGCACGCGGTAATTGGCCTCCATCAGCCGGGCGCGGATGATGCCTTTCCGGTCAATCACATAGACCGAAGCCAGTGGCACGCCGAACGCTCGATTGCCGGGCGGATAGGCCGGATCGCGCAGCTGCCAGCCGTCAATCACTTCGGATTGCGGGTCCGAAAGCAGCGGCCAACTCACCTTGCGCTCGGCGGCGAACTTCGCCAGCACCTCGGGCGAGTCATAGGATAGGCCAACCAGCGCATAGCCGCGACTGGCCAGCCCTTCGGCAGCCTTGTCGTTCATGGCAATCAGCTGGGCCTTGCAGAACGGGCACCACGACGCCGATCGGAAAAACATCAGCACTGTGCCCTTGCGGCCGGCAACCTGCTTCAGGGTGCGGGTCTTGCCGGTGATGTCGGTGCCGGAAACAGCCGGCGCCCTGTCGCCCATGGCGGGAGAGGCCAGCGCTGGCGCGGCGATGACGGCCAAAGCAATGAAAGACTGGGCGATGAAGGCGGGGAGCATGCGCATGGATGTCCATTCGCATGGTGGGCCAAAAAGGTTGCTGCCTATTCCTCGTCCAGCAGCGGCAACTGCACCTGATCAGCCGGCGGCAGCAGCCCCAAGTGCTTCCACGCCGGCCCGTTAAGCATCCGCCCCCGCGCGGTGCGGGCGATCAGGCCTTGCTGGATCAGGAAGGGCTCGATCACGTCTTCCACCGTGTCGCGCGCTTCCGACAGGCCGGCGGCGAGCGTTTCAATGCCGACCGGCCCGCCGCGATAGATATCGGCGATCATCATCAGGTAACGCCGGTCCATCGCGTCGAGGCCGAGGCGATCGACCTCCAGCCGGCTGAGCGAGGCATCAGCCATGCGGGCGGTGACTTCGGTCTGGCCGGCGGCAGCCGCGAAATCGCGCACACGGCGCAGCAGCCTGCCGGCGATGCGCGGCGTGCCACGGGCGCGGGCGGCAATCTCGCGCGCCGCATCGGCGGTAAGCGGCAGTTCGAGCAGCCGCGCGGCGCGGGTGACGACCTGTTCCAGTTCATCGATGGAGTAGAAATTGAGGCGCAGCGGGATACCGAAACGATCGCGCAGCGGTGTCGTCAACAACCCGGCGCGGGTGGTAGCGCCAACCAGGGTGAACGGCGGCAGATCGATGCGCACGCTGCGCGCCGATGGGCCTTCGCCGATCATGATGTCCAACACCCGGTCTTCCATGGCGGGATAGAGGATTTCCTCCACCGCCGGGGACATGCGGTGGATTTCATCGATGAACAGCACGTCATGCGGTTCGAGATTGGTGAGGATGGCCGCGAGATCACCGGCCTTGGCGATGACGGGGCCAGAGGTTGCGCGGAAACCGACGCCCAATTCGCGCGCCACGATCTGCGCCAGCGTCGTCTTGCCCAGGCCAGGCGGGCCGTGCAGCAGCACATGGTCCATCGCCTCGCCGCGTCCGCGGGCGGCGGCAATGAACACCCCAAGATTTTCGCGCAAGCCCTGCTGACCGATGAACTCGTCCAAGCCCTTGGGCCGCAGCGCGGCATCGATATCGTCGGGGCGACGTTGCGGGGTGAGATCGGCGGTCATGCGGGTGGGCGTTCCTTACCGCGCACTTTTCTTCAGCGCCACTCGCACCACGTCATTCAGGGCCGCCCCTTCGCCCAGTTCGGCCAGCGCTTCGGAAACCGCGCGGCTGGCATCCATCGGACGGAAGCCGAGGGCGGCCAGCGCCGAGACGGCATCCTCCACGACACGCGCGCCGGCAGTCACCGGCAAGGGCGCACCGGCAGCCATCGCGACGCCGCCCAACTTGCCCTTCAGTTCGTTGGCGATGCGGGCGGCGAGTTTGGGGCCTACTCCGTTGGCACGGGCAAGCGATGCGGAATCACCCGCAGCGACCGCGTGCGCGACCTGATCGGGCGTAAGCACAGAGAGAATGTTGAGCGCCACCCGGCCGCCAACGCCCTGCACCGTGATCAGCGCCCGGAAGGCAGCGAGTTCGGATTCGGAAACGCAGCCGAACAGAGTGATGGCGTCTTCCCGCACCTGGGTTTCGATGTGCAGCGCCACCGGCTGCCCCACCGACAGCGAAGCGAGCATACGAGTGGAGGCCTGCACCAGATAGCCGACGCCGTTCACATCGACGATCACGCTATCGGCCGAAACGCTGTCCACCAATCCCTTGAGCCGCGCGATCACAGCAGGCCCTTTCGCAAACTGGCGCCCAGGTGCGCGTGGGCAATCGCCACGGCGAGCGCGTCTGCCGCATCGGCCCCCACCACTTTCACGCCTGGCAACAACCGCTCCACCATCGCCTGCACCTGGTTCTTGTCGGCGTTGCCAACCCCGGTCAGCGCCTTCTTCACCAGCCTTGTGGCATATTCCGCCACCGGGAGGCCAGCACGCGCCGAACATAGCAGCACGACACCGCGCGCCTGCCCCAGTTTCAGTGTCGATTGCGGATTGGCGTTGACGAACACCTCCTCCACGGCGGCTTCGGTGGCGCCGTGGTCGCCGATCACCGTCATCAGGCCGTCATGCAGCGCCACCAGCCGTTCGGCCAGCGGCGCCGTGGCCGACGTTTTCACCGTGCCGTGGGCGATATGGCGCAGGCGATTGCCCTCAGGCACGATCACGCCCCACCCCGTCGCCGCCAAACCGGGATCGAGGCCGAGGATCAGCCTCACGGTTTGCCGGGCGCTCCGTTGGACAGCGTCACGAATGTTTCGCTGCGCAGTTTCCAGCCCGTGGGCGTGGGCACCCACACCGCCAGATATTCGCCGCTGAACCGGCCAGTAAGGCTGCCACCTGACCAATGACCGCGTTCCATCGCGCGCAGCGGCGGGACGGCCACCGTGACCACGTCGGGTGTGCGCACGAAGCCGAGAAAGCCCGGCGTCTTGAAGGCGCGGGCAAAATAATCGGCCATGGCGTCGGCGCCGATAATGGCTTCGCCGCCGGTGCCGGCAATGCCCACATAGCCTCCACCCAGCGCGGCGCGCACGCCAGCGGCATCGCTGGCGGCGATCGCGGCGTTGTAGGCAGCGCGCGCGGCCTTGATATCGGCAACAGGATCGGCAGCGGCAGGCGTGGCCATGATCATAGCGAGCGCAGCCAGCCCCAGCTTCACAGACCGGCCATCACGTCGTCGGGCACGTCGTAGTTGCCCCACACGGTCTGCACGTCGTCATCATCGTCCAAAATGTCGATCAGCTTCATCAATTGCGCCGCATCGTCGGCGCCAACAGTGACCATCGTGCCCGGCTTCCACGCCAGCTTCGCCTGGCCGCTGTCGCCCAGCACCGGCTCCAGCGCGCGAGCGACGTCGTGCAGATTTTCGATGCTGCACCAGATCTCGTGGCCGTCTTCGCTCGACTGCACATCGTCGGCGCCGGCTTCCAGCGCGGCTTCGAACACGGCATCGGCGCTGCCGGCGCTTGCCGGATAGGCAATCAGGCCCAGCCGCTCGAAACCGTGGCTCACGCTGCCCGACGCGCCGAGGTTGCCGCCATTCTTGGCCATGGCGGTGCGCACGTTGGTGGCGGTGCGGTTGCGATTGTCGGTAAGGGATTCGATGATCAGCGACACGCCGCCGGGGCCGAAGCCTTCGTAACGCACTTCTTCATAATTCGCGATGTCGCCACCCTGCGACTTGTCGATGGCGCGCTGGATATTGTCTTTCGGCATGCCTTCCACGCGGGCAGCGACCACGGCGGCACGCAGACGGGGGTTGTTGGCCGGATCGGGCATACCCATCTTGGCGGCCACGGTGATTTCGCGGGAAAGCTTTGAAAACAAGGCGCTGCGCTTTTTATCCTGCGCGCCCTTGCGATGCATGATGTTCTTGAATTTGCTGTGGCCGGCCATGATCGTTCAACTGGTTGGAAACGGGATGGCTGCGGCCTTAGCAACCACGCCGGCAAACGGCAATCAGCCCAGCTTCACGGCGGTTCCAACAGCCCCCACCATCAGCATCGAATCCGAAGCGCCCAAGGCGGCATAGCTGATCTGCACACCGATCACGGCATCAGCGCCCAGCGCCAATGCGCGATCGGCCATCTCACGCAAGGCTTCCTCGCGGGCGCCCTGCATCACTTCTTCATAGGCGCCGGAACGGCCGCCAACGATGTCGCGGATCCCGGCGAAGATGTCGCGGAAGATGTTGGCACCCATGATGGCTTCGCCAGCGACGACACCCAGATAGTGGGTGGCCATGCGGCCTTCGACCGTGGGGGTGGTGGTGACGATCAGTTCGGCCATTGCAGCCTCCTTCAGGCCAGAGTGGCCAGTGCCTGCTTCAGCATCACGCCGCACAGATGGGCGCGATATTCGGCACTGGCGTGGATATCGTTGTTGAGATCATCGGCGGCCAGCACCAGCCCGCCAGTATCGGTTCCGGCGTTCAGCGCGGCTTCTGCGTCCGTCCAGCGGAACACGCCCGTCCCCGCCCCAGTTACCGCCACACGCCAACCGCCAGCATGGCGGGCGACATAGACGCCCACCATCGCATAGCGCGACGCCGGATGGCGGAACTTGGCATAGGATGATTGCTGCGGGATGGCGAAACCCACGCGGGTGATGATCTCGCTTTCGGCCAGCGCCGTGGTGAACATGCCCTGGAAGAAGTCGTCGGCCGCAAAGCTGCCGCGATCGGTTTCGATCACCGCATCCAGCGCCAGCGCGGCAGCAGGATAGTCGGCAGCTGGATCATTGTTGGCAATGCTGCCGCCAAGCGTGCCGCGGTTCCGCACCTGCGCGTCGCCGATACCGGCGGCGAGGCAAGCCAGGCCCGGAATTGCGGTGGCGCCCGTGGCGACATCGGCATGGAGGGTGGTGGCACCAATCCACAGGCGATCACCGTCGCGGCTGATGCCCGACAGGCCAAGGCCTGTCAGGTCCACCAGCGCATCGGGCATGCGCAGCCGCGATTTCATGGCAGGAATCAGCGTGTGGCCACCGGCGAGATAGGCCGCTTCGCCATCGGCGCCGGCAAAGGCAGCCGTGGCGGCCGAAACGCTGGCCGGACGATGCAGAGCGAAATCACGCATTTTGGGTCTCCATCGCTGCCGCGCCGGCCACGATCGCCTTCACGATGTTGATGTAACCGGTGCAGCGGCACAGATTGCCTTCCAATTCGTGCGTCACCAGTTCCGGCGTCAGCTTCGTGCCATGCTTGCGCACCATTTCCATGCCGGCCATCACCATGCCCGGCGTACAGAAGCCGCACTGCAGGCCGTGGGCTTCGCGGAAGGCCTGCTGCATCGGGTGCAACGCGTCGGTGCTGCCCAATCCTTCGATGGTGGTGACCTGCGCGCCCTGCGCTTGTGTAGCCAGCATCGTGCAGGCCTTCACCGCCGCGCCATCCACCAACACATTGCAGGCGCCGCACTGGCTGGTGTCGCAACCAATGTGGGTGCCTGTGAGCCCCAGCTGGTCGCGCAGCACCTCGACCAGCAGGGTGGCGGCGGGCGCCTCCACGCTGCGGTCCTGGCCGTTGATGGTCAGCGTCATCTGCATTGGAGTCCCCTTGTGGAATTGAGTTTAGGGGCGAGGTTGCCTGACAATCAAGCCCGGCTGGCCATCATCTGCTTCAAGCCTTCGGCCTGTTCGGCAATCGCCTGCGCACCCAGCGCACTGGCCTTGGCACGGGCCCACCAGGCAGCGAGGCCGGGCTGTGCGGCCACCAGCGCCTTGGTCGGCATCGGGCCATCCAATGCATCAAGGAAGAAGAACAGCGGGATCAGCGCCGCGTCAGCCTGGCTGAAGCTGTCGCCATAGACGAAAGCGTCATCGGCGTTGCGATAATGCTCGATGTAACCCAGCGCCTCGCCCATGCCCTTGAGCGCGTCCGGCACGCCGGCCGGGTTCTCACGGCCGCGGAACAGCCCGCCCAGTTGCGGTACGACATAGCTGTCAGCCAACCGCACCAGCAACCGAACCTTGGTGGCGCCCACGATATCGGCCGGGATCAGCTTGGGACCGGGCAGCGCCAGATCAAGATAATCGGCGATGACCTGGCTTTCCGGCAGCGCCAGATCGCCATCGACCAGCAGCGGCATCTTGCCGGTGGGGCAGAGCGCCAGATATTCCGGGCACTTGATGCCACCTTCAAAGCTGCCCAGCGTGACCTCGGCACCCTTTGCCCGGCTGACCAGCAACGGCCGCATCACGAACGGCGAGAGCTTGCCCCCATAAAGAATCATCGTTTTTTTCCCCGATTACAGGCCGATGGCGGCCCGGTAGGTTTCCAGCAGCGCTTCGGCTTCCTGCCGGGCGGCGGTTTCCATTTTCCGCAGCCGCACCAGCGTCTTCATCGTCTTGATGTCGAAACCAGTGCCCTTTGCTTCGGCGTAGACATCCTTGATGTCGTCGGCCATGCCCTTTTTTTCTTCTTCCAGCGTTTCGATGCGCTCGATAAGCAGGCGCAGCTGGGTGGCGGACACACTTTCGGTGCCAGAGATCGTCTCGTCGCTCATTTGGGTCCCTGTCTGAAATTGGTTGCCGCAGGGGTTATCGAACCCTCTCGTTCTTCGCCAGCGATTCGGCCATACGGTCCATCTGTTCCTGTGTCGCCGGTTGCTGGTGCAGCGCCTTCCACTCGGCCTGGCTCATGCCATAGACATGGGTGCGGCCTTCGTCCTTGCTCAGCGCCAGGCCCCGCTTCTCGGCTTCCTCGTGCAGCCAGTCGCCCAGGCAGTTGCGGCAAAAGCCGCTCCAGCCCATCAGGTCGATATTCTGCACGTCAGTGCGCTGACGCAAATGCAGCATCAGCCGGCGAAAGGCTGCGGCTTCAAGCCGTTCCCGCACTGCATCATCGGCAAGGATCGTCATGGCGGTGTCTCTCTCCTGTGGCACTGCGCCGCATCAACCGCTAGGGTAGCGGCAAATCCGAACGACTGGGACGCAGTATGAGCCGACATCTTCAACCAAGGGCCCGCCGGGTCAAGGTGCTGGCCACGTTGGGGCCAGCATCGGCTTCGGAAGAGATGATCAGCAAACTGCATGCGGCCGGTGCCGATGCCTTTCGTGTGAACATGAGCCACGGCAGCCACGAAAGCCAAGGCAAGCTGATCGCTGCGGTGCGCGCTGTCGAAAAGGCCAATGGCCGGCCGATCGCCATCCTTGCTGATCTGCAAGGGCCGAAATTGCGGGTGGGCCGGGTCGCCGGCGGCGCGGCGGAGTTGGTGAAGGGCCAGGCCTTTCGTTTCGATCGCCACACGGCGCCGGGTGGTTCAGCGCGCGTTTGCCTGCCGCACAAGGAAATCTTTGCCGCGCTGCGCCCCGGCGCCCGCTTGCTGGTGGATGATGGCAAGATTGTGCTGCGCGCCATCGACGTTTCGGAAGACGCCATTGATTGCGTGGTGGAGGTGCCCGGCACCATCAAGGACAACAAGGGCGTCAACGTGCCCGATGTGGTGGTACCGCTGCCGGCACTGACTCCGAAAGACCGCGCCGATCTCAGCTTTGCGCTCGATTGCGGGGTGGACTGGGTGGCCCTGAGCTTCGTGCAACGCCCCGAAGACGTCGCCGAAGCGCGCCGGCTAATCGGCGGCCGCGCCGCGCTGCTCGCCAAGATCGAAAAACCGGCGGCGCTGGAACGGCTGGAGGAGATATTGGAAATCGCCGACGCCGTGATGGTGGCGCGCGGGGATCTGGGTGTCGAACTGCCGCCGCAGAATGTGCCGCCCGCCCAGAAACGCATCGTTGCCATGGCGCGCAGCCTGGGCAAACCGGTGGTGGTGGCGACCCAGATGCTGGAATCGATGATCACCAGCCCCTCCCCAACCCGCGCCGAAGTGTCAGACGTGGCGACCGCCATCTATGATGGCGCTGATGCCGTGATGCTGTCGGCCGAAAGCGCGGCCGGGGCCTGGCCGGTCGAAGCGGTGAGCATGATGGATGCGATTGCCGCCCAGGTGGAGGCCGACCCGAGCTATCATGGCCGCGTGCATTTCACCGAAGTGGCCACCGGCCGTTCAACGGCGGCCGCCATCACGTCGGCCGCTGCCGACATCAGCCGCACCATCGGCGCGCGCGCCATTGCCTGCTTCACCATTTCCGGTTCCACCGCCGGCCGCGCAGCGCGAGAACGGCCTTCGGTGCCGGTGCTGTGCCTGACGCCCAGCCAGACCACGGCGCGGCGCATGGGCCTGGTGTGGGGTGTGCATGCCGTCACCACCCGCGATGTCGGCAGTTTCGAGGAGATGGTGGCCAAATCCAAGCGCATGGCATTGCGGACGGGTTTGGCCAAAGGCGGCGATCCGCTGGTGCTGATCGCCGGCGTGCCCTTTTCGACGCCCGGCACCACCAACGTGGTCCACGTGGTGCGACTGACGGGGGACGAGCTGAAGAATTATTGAGCCAGCAGGCCCAGCCGCGCCAGTTCCGCCGCCAGCAGTTCGTGGCCGGTGAACAGGTGGCCAACGAATCCGTTGGCCACGGCTGCTTCCACATTGTCGGCGCGGTCGTCGATGAAGATGGCTTCGCCCGACGCCAGCCCAAAGCGCCGCAGCGCCAGCTGGTAGATTGCCGGATCAGGCTTGGTCAGCCGCTCTTCGCCCGAAACGATGACGTCGGTGAAATGATCGAACACCGGCCATTGCGCACGGAAGGGCGGCCAGAATTCGTGACTGAAGTTGGTGATGGCAAACAGCGACACCCGCGCGGCGGCCAGTTGCTCCACCAGTTCGATCATACCGGGCACCGGCCCTGGCACGGTTTCATTGAAGCGGGGGCCGTAGAGACGGATCAAGTCGGCTTCAGCCGGGAAGCGGGCGATGAGTTCGGCGCTGGTTTCCGCAAACGGCCGGCCGGCATCATGCTGGAAATGCCAGGCCGGCGTCACCACTTCGGCCAGAAACCAGTCCAGCCGCGCCGGATCGGGAATCAACGGCGCATAGAAAGCGCGCACGTTCCAATCCACCAGCACATTGCCGACATCGAACACAACGGCAGTCGGCAAGATTCTGGCCATCACCAACCCCACAAACAGCAAAACCCCCGCCGGATGGCAGGGGTCTCACCAAGTCAACCTGCCGGCCAAACGGGCCAGCGGCGCGGCTTCAGCCCTGGCGGGCCTTGAAGCGACGGTTGGTCTTGTTGATGACATAGGTGCGGCCGCGACGACGCACGATCTGGCAGTCACGGTGGCGGCCCTTGAGGCTCTTGAGGCTGTTGCGGATCTTCATGATCAATCCCGGCAAGTGAATCGGTGGTGAAACGGAGGCCGGTCGCTAAGGGAGGCGCTGCGCTTTGTCAACCGCGCTCGCCTGATCCACCCTTGCTTGCCCGCAGCCGAAGTGCGACCAGACAGGGGTATAAATGCCCCGCGAGTAAAGCCCATGACCCGCCACATGATTTTACCTGCCGTGCTGGCCGCCCTGCTGCTGCCATCGGTGGCCCATGCCGCAACCGTGAAAGTGGAGGTAACCCGCTTCCACATCCTGGCACCGCCGGCACCGCCGCTGACCGGCAGCAGCATAACGGTGGAACCGGCCGATCCTGCGGCGGCATCCTCGCTGCAGTTCGGCGCGCTGGCCGCTGTGGCCAATGCCGAACTGGCCAAGGCGGGCTTTACGCTGGCAGCGGGCGGGCAGCCGGCCGATCATGTCGCGCGGGTCACGCTGACCGGCAACAGCGAGGTGGTGCGCAAACGTTCGCCCATATCGATCGGTATCGGCGGCGGCACTGGTGGCTGGAATGGCGGCATTGGCGGCGGTGTGACCTTCCCGGTGGGTGGCGGCACCCGCACCGTGACGGCCGCGCTGATGACGCTGCAGATCCGCCGGGCCAGCGACGGCAGCGCCGTGTGGGAAGGCCGCGCCAGCACCATCGCCCCCAGCATCGATCCGATCAGCGCCGCGCCGGTGCTGCTGCAAGCCCTGCTCAAGGGCTTTCCCGGCCCGAGCGGCCAGAGTGTGACCGTGAAAGTGAAGACCGACCAATGATCAGGATCGATAGTGCGTTTGATTCGGGCAACATCCAGGTCGAGCGGATTTCCGGCCCGCATGAGATTGTGCTGACCATACGGAAGGACGCGCACAGCGACTTCTATCAATGGTTCCACTTTCGCCTTTCTGGAGCGAAGGACCAGCGCTGCAAAATCCGCATCATCGATCTGAACAACTGCGCCTATCCCGGCGGCTGGCCGGGCTACCGCGCCTGCGTGTCGGGAGACCGGCAGACGTGGCGGCGCGCGCCGACCAGTTTCGATCCCAAATCCGCCAATGGCACGCTCACCATCGAAGTGACGCCCAGCGTTGACCAGCTGTGGCTGGCCTATTTTGCGCCGTATTCCCTGGAGCGGCACCATGATCTGATTGCCCGCATCGCCGCCCGGCCCGGCGTGCGCGCCGATGTGCTGGGCCACAGCCTTGATGGCCGGGCGATTGACCGGTTGGTCGTGGGCGATGGCCCCAAGACAGTGTGGCTCTATGCCCGCCAGCACCCGGTCGAGAGCATGGCCGAATGGTGGATGGAAGGCGCGTTGGAGCGATTGACCGATCCGCACGACCCGGTGGCGAGGCTGTTGCGCCAACAGGCAAGTTTCCACATCGTGCCCAATATGAACCCTGATGGCAGTTTCCGCGGCCATCTGCGCACCAATGCCGCCGGCGTGAACCTCAATCGCGAATGGAACGCACCGTCGGCCGAGAAATCGCCCGAAGTGCTGTGCGTGCTGGGTGCAATGGACAAGGCCGGCTGCCACCTCGCCATGGATGTGCATGGTGATGAAGCCATCCCGCAGGTGTTCATCGCCGGCTTCGAAGGCATCCCGTCGATCACGCCGAAACAGCTGGCGCTGCTCACCGATTACAAGGCGCGGCTGGCACGGATAACGCCGGATTTCCAGACCGCGAAAGGCTATCCCGTTGCCCGCCCCGGCACCGCCAATCTGGCCATGAGCACCAACCAGCTTGCCGAGCGCTTCAGCTGCCTCGCCATGACGCTGGAAATGCCGTTCAAGGACAATGATGATCTGCCTTGCGCCGAGTATGGGTGGTCGCCGCAGCGTTCGATGCAACTGGGCCGTGATTGCCTGACGGCGATCATGGAAGTGATGCCGGACCTGTAAGCGATTCACCTTGGCTGATTGATGGGGTGACGGGGTGCGCCCACGCCCCCTATCGTGACGGCCAAAGGGAGACCGTCATGAGCTATACCCACATATTGTTCGAAGAAGCCGAAGGCATCGCCACCCTCACCATCAACCGGCCGCAGGTGATGAACGCGCTCCACGTGGGCGTGATCGAAGAGATGATCGACGCGGTGGACCGGGTGCGCGACGAAGGCACCGCCCGCGTGCTGGTGCTGACCGGCACAGGCCGCGGCTTCTGTTCGGGTGCTGATCTGGCTGGCGGCGGTGCAGGAGGCGGTGCGAAACGCTCCGGCCCGCCCGATGCCGGTGCCGTGCTCGAATCGCATTTCAACCCGCTACTGGAACGGCTGTTTGCGCTGCCGGTGCCGTTCATCACCTCGGTCAACGGCGTGGCGGCGGGTGCCGGCTGTTCCTATGCGCTGGCCGGCGACATCGTGATTGCGGCGAAGTCCGCCTATTTCCTGCAGGCCTTCGTCAACATCGGTCTGGTGCCCGACGTCGGCTCGACCTGGCTGCTGCCGCGGCTGGCCGGCCGGGCGCGGGCGCAGGCCATGATGATGCTGGGCGAACGCATCCCGGCCGAAACCGCGCTGGATTGGGGCATGGTCTACAAGGTGGTCGATGATGCCGATTTGGCCGCATCCACCCGTGCCGTGGCCGAGAAACTGTCGAAGGGGCCGACCAAGTCTTATGCGCTGATCCGCCAGGGTATCCGCGATTGTCTGGATGTGTCGCTGTCCGAAGGCCTGATGGTGGAGCGCCGCAACCAGCTTCTGGCCGGGCGCAGCGCCGATTTCGTGGAAGGTGTCAGCGCCTTCCTGCAGAAGCGGCCGGCGGCATTCACAGGGAAATAACTCACTCCATCACCAGCACCGGCTTCACCGCCTTGCCGCTGGCCATATCGGCCACGGCTTCGTTGATGGCTGCCAGCGGATATTCCGTCACCAGCGGTGCGTGATTGAAGCGGCCGGCACGGTGGCGGTCGATCAGCCAGGGGATGAAGCTCTGCGGATCGGCATCGCCTTCCACGGCGCCACGCAACGAACGCCCGCCCAGCAGCGTGTTGGGGTTGAACGTGATTTCGGTGCCCGGCGCAGTGACGGCCAGCATGGCGAGTTCCCCCCTGCTGGCCAGCGCCTCCAGACCGGCGCGGATCACGGCTGAGGCCCCGGTGGTATCGACGATGCGATCGATGCCGGTCGCCACCACCTCGCGCAGCGCCAGCATCAGGTCGCGGCCATCGGCCAATATGGTGTGCGTCGCGCCTAGTTTCCGGGCGAGGTCCAGACGTTCGGCGACGCGATCGACCGCGATGATGGTGTGGCAGCCGCGATCAACGGCGGCCAGCAGCGCCGCCAGCCCGACTGAACCGGCACCCATCACCGCAAAGGCCTGATCGGCCTGTACGTTCAGCGTGTTGTAGGCGGTGCCAGCCCCCGTCTGCAGGCCGCAACCAAACGGCGCCGCCAGCGCGAAGGGCACATCATCAGCCAGTTTCACCGTGTTGCGCGCATAGGCAATGGCATGATCGGCAAAGCTGGATTGGCCGAAGAAGCCGCCATAGATCGGCGCGCCATTCTGGCTCATTGGCACCCGGCCATCGGGCAGCACGCCGGCATAGTTCAGCGCCATGAAGTTGGCACAATATTGCGGGTGATCATGGCTGCAACTGGGGCAGGCGCCGCAACTGGCATAGCTCAGCACCACCCGGTCTCCGGCGGCGACGTTGGTGACACCCGCGCCCACGGCCAGCACCGTGCCGGCGCCTTCGTGGCCCAGCACCTGCGGCAACGGCGTGCCCTGTTCATAGCGCTGCACGCCCACATCGGTGAAACAGATGCCGCACGCCGCCAGCTTGACCAGCACCTGCCCCGGCCCGGGATCGGCCAGTTCCACGGTTTCGATGCTGTAGGGCTGCCCACGTTGGCGCAGCACGGCAGCGCGCGTGGAAGTTGGCATGTCTCATCTCCTCGATCTATTTTTCAACAGTGTCGCGCCGCGGCGCCGGGCTGGCAAGACGGATTGATGTTCGCAAGCAAGCGCCCGGCTTGACCACGCGCCCGCGCCCGTCCAGATACGGCGTCCATGGACACGCCCGCTGCCCCCCAGCCCAGCTTCGAAGACGCCCTGCGCGAGCTTGAAGACATTGTGCGCAAGCTGGAATCGGGCGATCTCAGCCTTGATGACAGCATCGCGCTCTATGAACGCGGCCAGTCGCTGAAATCGCTGTGCGAAACCCGGTTGAACGATGCACGCATGCGGATCGAACAGATCCAGCAGAATGCCGCCGGCGAAGCCGTCGCCACCCGCCCTTTTGACGCGCAATAAGGGCGAACGGACATGGTGCAGCCCTCGCTCAGCCTGAAGCCCGCCCTTGATGCCATCGGCAAGGCCATCGATCAGCGGTTCGATCGGCTGCTGGCCGTGCCCGATGACAGCCGCGCTCGCCTGTATGAAGCCATGCGCCATGCAACGATCGGCGGTGGCAAACGCATGCGCCCGCTTCTGGTGATTGCGGCCTGCGATATCTTCCATGTGACACGCGAACAGGCGCTCAGGGTCGCGCTCGCGATCGAATGCATCCATGTCTACAGCCTGATCCACGACGATCTGCCGTGCATGGACGATGATGATCTGCGCCGCGGGAAGCCCACCGTGCACAAGGCCTTCGATGAAGCCACCGCCGTGCTGGCGGGCGATTGCCTGCACGATCTGGCCTTTGAAATCCTGGCCGATCCTGCCACCCACCAAGATCCAGTCGCCCGGCTGGAACTCATCACCCAACTTGCCGTCCAGTCCGGCCCGGCCGGCATGGCCGGTGGCCAGATGATGGACCTGGTGGCCGGCGATGTGACCTATGATCTGGCCGGTATCACCCGGCTGCAGCAACTGAAAACCGGCGCACTGATCGTGTGGTGCCTGGAAGCCGGTGCCATCATGGGCCGGGCATCAGAAGCCAACAAGAAAAGCCTGCGGGCCTATGCACGCGATCTCGGCCTGGCCTTCCAGATCGCCGATGATCTGCTCGACGTGGAAGGCGAATCCGCCAAAACCGGCAAGGCCGTGCAGAAGGACGCCGCCGCCGGCAAGGCGACCTTCGTCTCCCTGCTGGGTGTCGAGCGCGCCCGCAACCAGGCCAATGCCCTGATCGATCAGGCCATCGCCCATCTTTCCGGTTTCGGCCCGGAGGCCGACCTGCTGCGCGCCATTGCGCGTTTCGCTGTCGAGCGTGATCGGTAAGGAGCAAGCCTCATGACCCGTATTGGCGTCTATCCCGGCACCTTCGATCCGATGACCCTTGGGCATATGGACATCATCCGCCGTGGCGCGCGGCTGGTGGACAGGCTGGTGATTGGTGTGGCCACCAACCCATCGAAATCACCGATGTTCACGCTGGCGGAGCGCAAGGCGCAGATCATCCGCGAGACGGCCGACATCCCCAACGTGGACGTCGCCGATTTCGATGAGCTGCTGATGACCTTTGCCGAGCGGTTGAGCGCCACGGTAATCGTGCGCGGCCTGCGCGGTGCCGGCGATTTCGAATATGAGTTCCAGATGACTGGCATGAACCGGGCGCTGAATGACGATATCGAGCAGGTGTTCCTGATGGCCGATGTCGCCTTGCAGCCAATCGCTTCACGTCTGGTCAAGGAAATTGCTGTTTATGGTGGCGACATCCGCAAGTTCGTCCCGCCCCGCATCGCTGCCGATGTGGTGGCCAGGGTCGCGGAAACCGGATTGAAAGGCCAATGATGCGATTGCCGTTGCTGATTGCTGCTGTGTTCACTCTGGCTGCCGGACCGGCTCTGGCCCAGCAACAGCGCATCGATCCCAAGGATCTGAAGGCCCCGCCCAAGCTGCCGGAAATGGCGGCACCCTCCAATATCGCCGGCATGATTGCCCAGGTGGACCAGGAAAATATCCTGGTGCTCGATCTGTCGTCGGGCGGCCGCGTCAAGATCGTCATGCGCCCGGATGTGGCCCCCAAACATATCGAACGCATTCGCACGCTGGCGCGCCAGGGCTTTTACGACGGCACTGTCTTCCACCGCGTAATCGATGGGTTCATGGCGCAGGGCGGTGATCCGACCGGCACCGGCACCGGCGGTTCCAAGCTCGACGATCTGAAGGCCGAGTTCAACGATCTGCCGCACGTGCGTGGCGCCGCGGCGATGGCGCGTTCGCAAAGCGACGACAGCGCCAACAGCCAGTTCTACATCGTGCTGATGCCTGCCCTGAAGCTGGATCGCACCTACACGGTGTGGGGCCGTGTGGTGGAAGGCATGGCCTATGTCGATGCCATCGAAAAAGGCGAGCCGCCGGAAAATCCCAGCCGCATCATCAAGGCCAGCATCGCAGCCGACAAGGTGCCGCCGCCCAATTTTGCAGCGCTGAAGGCCAAGGCCTCGCCGATTCCAGCGGGTGTGCTGAACCTGCCCCCACCGGCATCCGGCACGCAATCGGGGCCGCAGCCGCCCCGCTGAGCCCCTCCCTCTTCCTCCGACCAAAGGGCTGTTCCCCCGATGCTGGTTGATGATTTCGATTTCCATTTGCCCGAAGACCGCATCGCGCTGCGACCGGTGATCCCGCGCGACAGCGCCCGGCTGCTGACCGTACGCGGCAGGGATGTCGGTGTGTTGGACGATCTCCACTTCACCGATTTGCCCGGCCAGCTGCGCTCTGGCGACGTGCTGGTGGTGAATGACACCCGCGTGATCCCGGCGCAATTGTTCGCCAAGGTGGGCGAAGCCGCCATTGGTGTGACACTGCACAAGCGCGAAACCGGCAACCGCTGGTGGAGTTTCGTCAAGAACGCCCGCCGCCTGAAACCGGGCACCCGCGTGGACTTCAGCCAGGGCAGCAGCGCCCTGCTGATCGGCGAGGTGATCGAGAAGGCCGACGAGGGCGGCGTGCTCTGGCAGTTTGAGACCGCCGGCCAGCCACTGGAATCGGCGTTGCACAGCGTGGGCGAAATGCCGCTGCCGCCCTATATCGCCCGCCGGCGCGGCATCGACGCTCAGGATTTCAGCGATTACCAGACGCTCCACGCCGCCAAGGACGGCGCCGTTGCCGCCCCCACCGCTGGCCTGCACTTCACGCCGCGCCTGTGGTCTGCCCTGCACGCAGCCGGCATCTCGCGCGAGACCGTGACGCTGCACGTGGGTGCCGGCACCTTCCTGCCGGTGAAGGCCGACAGGATCGAAGATCACCAGATGCACGCCGAATGGGGCAGCATCGACGATCAGACTGCCCTGCGCCTCAACGCTGCCCGGGCAACGGGTGGTCGCATCATTGCCGTGGGCACCACCTCCCTGCGCCTGCTCGAATCCGCCGCCGACAAGGGCGGTGCCATCCGGGCTTTTTCAGGCGACACCTCGATCTTCATCACACCCGGCTATCGCTGGAAGGCCATCGACGGCCTGATAACCAACTTCCACTTACCGCGCTCGACCCTGTTCATGCTGGTCAGCGCTTTGATGGGGTTAGATGTGATGCGCAAGGCCTACGCCCATGCCATCGAAAACGAATATCGTTTCTACAGCTATGGCGACGGCAGCCTGTTGCTGCCCTGATCACGACGCGGGCAACCGGAGTGGCTGAAGCCGCAGCTCTGCGCAGGTGATAGCAATGCATTCATTTTGGTTAAATATTGGCAAATTTCTATTGTCGAATCGATTCTGCCCGCCCTAGGGTGCCACCATGGCTGATTATCGCGTTTCCAAAGTCGAAATTCTTCCCGGCACTGATGGCTATGTGGCTGAACGGCTGGGTGGCAGTGGCTGGTCTGATGTTGCCGTCAACATCATGGCCTATATCCGCCGCAATCAGCACGCGTTCCTGATGGCCACGCCCGAAGGCGACGCGCGGTTTGTGGTGATGCGCGATGCCGCCGGCGCGGAATGCCTGGTGGCCACTCTGGCCGATGGCCAGCTTGTGACGCTGAACAGCATGCAAACCGTGGTTCGGCCCGCCCCGGTACAGCCGGCCCGACCGCTGTTCCAGCAACTGTTCCGTTTCCTGGGCGCCGGTTCCCGCCCTTAACCTGATCGGGCAGCGCGCGGCCGAACCTTGCGCCTTCGGTACTGGCGGTGGCATGCTCCCTTCTCCAAGAGAGTTGCCCTGCAATGAGTGTTGCCTTTACCAAGGAATCTGATGCCGAGGTGGTCGCCGCCGATCTGCCTGACCGGCCGATCCCGGCGCACCCCAATCTGGTCACCGCGCGCGGACTCGCCCGGATCGAAACTGAACTGTCTGCCGCGCGGGCCGCCTATGCCGCCGCGCAAGCCGGAGACCAGATCAGCAGCGACCGCACCGCCATGGCGCGCGCCACCCGTGATCTGCGCTATTGGTCAGCCCGGCGCGCCTCGGCGCAGCTTGTCGAGCCGCGCACCAGCGCTGACAGCATCAGCTTTGGCCACAGCGTCAGCTTCGAACGCGCCGATGGCCGCATCCAGACCTATGCGATCGTTGGCGATGATGAAGCCGATCCGCACCAAGGCAGCGTCAGCTATGTATCGCCACTTGCCCGCGCCGTGATGGGCAAGACTGTGGGCGATGTCGTGACGCTGGCCGGGCAAGAGGTGGAGATCATCGCCGTCACCTAACCGGCGGCGTTCATCGCCCAATTGGCCAGCACCAGGAAGGCAGCGCCGCCCACGAAGGCATGGGCGGTGAGCACCGGGCCCAGACCCTCTGGGCGCGATTTTGCCAGTATACCGGCAAACAGGCCGATCATTGCCGTCAGCCCGAGCATGACCAGCGCGATGCTGGCATTTTCCTTGAGATCGGGATCGGAACTGGACCGCGAGGTGATGATCATAACAACTTCCAGCCCGCCAAAGCCCAGCACGAAGTGCAGCGCCTGAAGCCCCTGGGACGGGCGCTTGCCGCTCAGGAAATACCAGCCCAGCACAAGCCCAAGCACCACGGTGGTTCCGTAAATGATGATCGGCAACCAGATCAGCATCGCTGCGCCCTCCCCAAGCGCCAGTGGTTACACCAGCGGGCGACGACGGGCCAGATGCGCTGACGGTACCATCACAAGCAGAAACCTTGATTAGGCTGGACAGTAGAATAGTCTCGCCGCCGATGAAACCTGCTCCATCTGAACTGGCCGGCCGCGACCGGGCCGAATTGCGCCTTCATCTGGCAAGTTACTGGAAAATGGAAGCCGGCAATGTGGTGGCGATGCCGGCGATGGGCTGCGCCATGCTTTGGTCGGCCGGGCTTGCCCCCGATACCGCCGCGATTGCCGGCATGGCGGCCTGCTCCTTGCTGCTGGTGATCGGCGCTGCAGCCTGGCGGATGGCGCTGGCCGTGCTTGATGGCGACACAGGATTGGCTGAGCGCCTGACGGCGGCCTGCGCTCGCGCCCAACTGCCGTCGTTGGCGGTGCTGGTGGCGGCCACTGCGCTGGCGGCGCTGTCGTTGCGAAATCAAGGCTGGCAGCCCAACTTCTTTGCTGCGGCCGGCTTCACAATGCTCGGCTGGCTGGAGTATGTGAACTATTACCATTTTCAACTGCAGAATTTCGATTCCACCATTGATCTGAAACGATTGAAGGCCGGTCGTGGGCTGCGGCGGGCCCATCTCGGCCGGGCCGTGCGGGCCTGGCGCGTGACCCGGCGCCGGAAGGGCTGAACGGCCGGACTGCGACGCATATCCCAGCCCCACAGCCAAGGCTGGCGCTGCCGGCAAAGGCGCGTATAACCCGTCGCCGTGAACGACGATCTGCGTCTTGACCCGCGCGCCGACGAGGCACCGGATGCGCTGGAAGAGGGCCGGCTGAGCCGCGCCTTTGTCAGCGACGTTGCTGCTGCACTGGACAGCGGCGACGACGATGGGGTGCGCGCGCTGGTCAGCCCGCTGCACCCGGCCGACGTCGCCGATCTGTTTGCCGCCATTGCCGCTGATGCCCGCGTGCCGCTGGCCGATGCTCTGGGCGATCTGCTCAATGCCGAAGTCATCGCCGAACTTGATGATTATGTGCGCGAGGACGTGCTGGACGCGCTGTCGCCCGGCGAAGTGGCCGAGGTCGTCACCCAGCTCGATACCGACGACGCCGTGGCCGTTATCGAGGATCTGGAAGCCGACGAACAGCGCGAGGTGCTGCGCGCGCTGGCCCCAGAAGACCGTGCCGACATCGAAGCCGCCCTGAATTACCCCGATGAATCCGCCGGCCGCCTGATGCAGCGCGACCTGGTGGCGGTGACCGAAACGATGAGCGTGGGCGGGGTGATCGATCGCATCCGCGCCAGCATCGATCCGGCCACAGATTTCTGGGAAATCTTCGTCGTCGATATCGTCCGCCGCCCCATCGGCACCATGCGGTTGTCCTGGCTGCTCACCGCCCCGCCGGATCTGATGGTCGGCGATGTGATGAAGCGGGAGCAGACGTTGATCCCGGTCACCATGGACCAGGAAGAAGTGGCGCTGATCTTCCAGAAATATGCGCTGATTTCCGCCGCCGTGGTGGATGATGCCGGGAAGCTCGTCGGTGTCATCACCGTCGACGACGTGGTGCACATTATCCAGGCCGAAGCTGGCGAGGACGTGCTAAAACTGTCGGGCGCCGGCGATGGCGACATCAACGAGCCGGTGTTCAGCACCTATCGCACCCGCTCGCGCTGGCTGGTCGCCAATCTGATCACCGGGCTGGTATCGGCCAGCGTGATCGGGGCGTTTTCGGCCAGCATCGAAGCACTGGTGGCACTGGCGGCCCTGTCGCCCATCGTCGCCAGCGTGGGCGGCAATGCCGGCAATCAGACCATGGCGGTCACGGTCCGCGCACTCGCGACCAACCAGCTGACCGACAGCAACACGCGCCGCACCATCTGGCGGGAAATCCGCGTGGCCTGCCTCAATGGCCTCACGCTGGCCGTGCTGATGGGTCTTGGCGTTGTGTTGGTGCTGGGCAACACCAACCTTGGCCTGGTGATCGCCGCGGCAATGCTATTCAATATCGTGGTTGCCGGGATGGCTGGGGTGATGGTGCCGCTCACCCTCGATCGGCTGGAGGCGGATCCGGCCGTGGCATCTTCGGTGTTTGTGACGATGATCACCGATAGCATGGGTTTCTTCGCCTTCCTCGGCCTCGCCACGCTGGTGGGCGTCCAGTACCTCGGCTGATGCTGCATCTTACGAAAGTGGCCGCCGGCTGCCCCGATATCGAGACGTTGGCGGCGCGGCAGGCGCATTGGTGGGGCGCGGGCCGTGCCGGTGCCCACACCCGCTTCATGCCGAAACGCGCCGAAGAACTGATTGGCGGGTCGATCTTCTGGATCATCAGGCACCGGCTGGTGGCGCGGCAAACCATCCTGTCGATCGCCATGGCCAGCACCGATTGGGGCCCCAAATGCGCCATCGAACTGCAGCCAGGCCCGGTGCCGGTGCAGCCGCGCCCGTGCCGCGCCCACCAGGGCTGGCGCTATCTGGAGGCAGCCGATGCGCCAACCGATTTCGATGGCGGCCCCGGCGACGGCGTGGAAACCCTGCCAGCCGGCATGGTGCGGGAATTGCAAAGCCTGTGGCTTCTCTAAATCGTCTGGCTGCTATAGGCCTTTAACACAGCCTTGACCTTTGGCTGTGCTGGCGGCATAGAACAGTGCATGTTCGCCACTGATCGTCCCATCTACCGCCAGATCCGCGATTTGATCATTGATCGCATCCTTACGCTGGGTGATGGCGCCATGTTGCCGTCGGTGCGCGCCCTGGCAGCGGAAGCCGGCGTGAACCCGCTCACTGTCGCCAAGGCCTATCAGGATCTGCAAGTTACCGGCCTGGTGCGGGCACGCAAGGGCGTCGGCCTGTTTGCCGCCGATGGTGCGCTGAACAATCTGCTCACCCAGGAACGCCACCAGTTCCTCACCGAGGAATGGCCGCGCGTGCAGGCCCGCATCGCCCAGCTAGGGCTGGACGTGACGGACCTGCTCGAACAGGCTTAAGCGCGCTTACCAGCGTTCCGTCACCACTTTTCTTCTGGCCACCACGGAAACACGTTTTCCGGCATGTTCTGGCTCACCGTGTCCGGATAGGCCGGCGGGCGCTTTTCGAGGAAGCTGACCACGCCTTCCTTGGCATCGCCCGAGCGGCCGCGCATATAGACCATCTTTGAATCCAGCCGATGCGCGTCCCACGGGCTGGCGGCGCCGGCCATGCGCCACAGCATCTGCCGGGTAAGCGCGATGGAAACCGGTGCCGTGTTCTCGGCGATCTCCAGCGCCAGCGCACGAGCGGCGGGCAGCAGATCGTCCGGCGCATGGGTGGAGCGCACAAGGCCGCCCTTCAACGCTTCGGCGGCATCGAAGACACGGCCGGTCATGCACCATTCCAGCGCCTGCGGCAGGCCAACAAGCTTGGACAGGAACCAGCTTGATCCGGCTTCCGGCACGATACCGCGCCGGGCAAAGACGAAACCGAAACGCGCGGTGTCGCTGGCCAGCCGCATGTCCATCGCCAATTGCATGGTGACGCCGATGCCCACTGCCGGCCCGTTCACGGCGGCGATCACCGGTTTGAGGCTGCGGAAGATGCGCATCGTCATCTGGCCGCCGCCGTCGCGAGTGGCCGGGTGCGTCCAGTCGATGCTGCCATCGTCCTGCATCGGATTGGCGCTGCGGGCGCCGCCCAGTTTTTCATAATCGAAGGTGGCAGCGCCGGCGCTGAGATCGGCCCCGGCGCAGAAGGCACGGCCACGGCCGGTGACGATCACCGCCTTCACCTGATCATTGGCGTCGGTTTCATCGAACGCTGCGATGATTTCGGTCATCATCACGCCGGTGAAGGCGTTCAATTTCTCCGGCCGGTCGAGCGTGATGGTGGCGATGGGCCCGTCGATATCGAGGGCGATCTGAGTATAGGTCATGTCAAAGCGCCTCTATAATGGTGACGTTGGCCAAGCCGCCGCCTTCGCACATGGTCTGCAGACCCCAGCGCTTGCCGCGGGCGTGCAGGGCGTGCACCAGCGTCGTCATCAGCTTGGTGCCCGACGCGCCGAGCGGGTGCCCCAGCGCAATCGCGCCGCCATTGACGTTCAGTCGGGCATGATCGGCACCCAGCACCTGCAGCCAAGCCATCGGGATCGAAGCAAAGGCCTCGTTCACCTCATAGAGATCAATATCGCTGATGCTCATGCCGGCGCGCTGCAGCGCCTTCTTGGTGGCGCCGATGGGCGCTTCCAGCATGATCACCGGGTCTTCGCCAACCACCGTCATGGTGTGGATGCGGGCCAGCGGCTTGACGCCCAGCGCCTTAAGCCCGCGCTCGTTGACAATCAGCACGCCCGATGCGCCGTCGCAGATCTGGCTGCTGGTCGCCGCCGTCAGCCGGCCGCCTTCCGGGTTGATCAGTTTGACGCCCTTCACGCCTTCCAGGCTGGCATCAAAGCGGATGCCTTCATCCTGGGTATGGACGTGCGGCGCGCCATCATGCGTCGTCACGTTGATCGGCACGATTTCGGCATCGAACGCGCCCGATTTGGCCGCACGGGCGCCGCGCACCTGACTTTCATAGCCAAATTCGTCGAGCATGTCCTTGGTCAGCCCATATTTGGCGGCGATCATTTCGGCGCCGGTGAACTGGCTGAACTGGATGCCGGGGTAACGCGCGGCCATGGCATCGCCATAAGGCATGCCCATGCCGGCCTTGGCGGGCAGCGCTACGGTCATGCCCATCGGCACGCGGGTCATCGATTCGACGCCGGCGGCAATCACCACATCCATCTGGCCGCTGATCACCGTGGCGGCGGCGAAATGGATGGCCTGCTGGCTGGAGCCGCACTGGCGGTCCACCGAGGTGCCAGGCACCGATTCCGGCAGCTTTGAGCTGAGCACGGCATTGCGCGCGACGTTGGTGCTCTGCTGGCCACCCTGGCCCACACAGCCCATGATCACATCCTCGATCAGGGCCGGATCAACCCCGGTCTTTTCGACCAGCGCATCCAGCACCTTGCCGGCAAGATCAGCCGGATGCCAATCGCGCAGCAGGCCACCACGGCGGCCACCGGCGGTGCGCTGGGCGGCAACGATATAGGCTTCGCTCATTCTTCCCACTCCTGATCGAGAGATTCGCAACACCGCACTTTACGCCGCTCACCCCCTTGGGCATTGACGGACGAAATAATCAGGGAGAGGCGAATGCGCCGCCATTGGGGAATCGCCGCCGTCGCACTGGCCTTGCTGGCCCAGCCGGGGGCTGCCGCGCCGACACGTGCGCCCGCGAAAAAGGCTGTACCGGCCAAACCTGCGCCCGCAAAGCCTGCGGCCAAGCCCGCCGCGCCGGCAAATGTGATCCCGGCTCCGCTGCCTGACAGGCCGGAAATCCAGGCCCTGCGCCACGCTTTCCGCTTCGGTTTTGCGCCCTATGAAATGCTGCGTACCAGGCAATTGCAGAGCAGCCGCCTGATAGCCGCTGGCATGGGCACTGGCATCAACGCCATGATCCCGCGGCTCACCCTGGCCGATGCCACCACCCGCGATGTGACGACGCCCAACAACGACACGCTTTATGGTTCGGCCTGGCTCGATCTGTCTCAGGGCCCGGTGTTCTTCTCAATCCCGCCGCTGAAACGCTATCATTCCGCTGCGCTGATGAGCATCACGAGCGATGTGATCGCCGTCCTCGGCACACGCACGGTCGGTGCCAATGGCGGCCGCTATGCCATTGTTGGCCCCAATTGGCGCGGCGATCTGCCGGCCGGGGTCGAAATGGTGCGCTCCCAGTCCAACGATGCCTGGCTCTTGGTGCGCGTGGTGGTGAATGGCGAGGAGGATCTGGCCGCCGCTGCCGATGGCCTCACCCGTTATACGCTCTCGGCCGTGGCCGGCGACACGCCGCTCGATCTGCAGGTGCCGGCAAAGCCCGACGGCAAGGCTTTCCTGACCACGGTCAACACCGCCATCGAACGCTCCGGCGACGCCCTGCTCGCAAACCGCGCGGCGCAATTTGCCGATCAGGGCCTGGGCAAGAGCTGGGAAACGCTGACGCCGGAACAGCAGAAACTGTGGAACGACAGCCTGCCGGCGCTGATCCACGAACTGCGCGGTGGCCTTACCGCGGGCGAGGGCATCGAAGGCTGGGTCTATCCGCCGTTCAACATGGCGCTCTATGGCGAGGATGATGATCTGCGCGCCCGCGTCGCGCTTGGCGGTCTCGCCGCGCTGCCGCGGATCGAGGCGATCTATGTTTCGGCCACCAAGGATGGCGAAGGCCACCCGCTGAACGGCGAAAAGAGCTGGCGGGTGAAAATGCCGGGCAATCTCCCGGTGGGCGCTTTCTGGTCGCTGACCATGTACGAACAGGCGCCCGATGGCCGGCTATTCTTCGTACCCAACGACCTCAATCGCTTCGCCGTGGGCGACCGATCCCAGCATTTGCGCCCGGAACGCGACGGCAGCATCGAGTTGTTCGTGCAGCATGGCAAGCCGTCGGGTGAGCGGGTGGTGAACTGGCTGCCGGCGCCCAAGGGCAAGTTCGTGCTGATGTTCCGCGCCTATCTGCCCGGCGCGCCTCTGCTGGACGGCTCCCTGCGGCTGCCGCCTGTCACCGAAGGCGAGATGATTCCATGACGAAAGCCGGCAAGCACCTCTTCCTCGACATCCTCCACAGCGAGGGTGTGGAGATCATCTTTGGCAACCCCGGCACCACCGAGTTACCACTGCTCGATGCCTTCGTGGTCGAAGATCGGCTGCGTTATGTGCTCGGCCTGAACGAGGTGGTGGTGATGGGCATGGCCGATGGCTGGGCCCAGGCCACGGGCAAGCTGGCCGTGTGCAACCTGCACGCCGCGCCGGGCCTGGGGAATGCCATGGGCATGCTGTACAACGCCGCAAAGGCCGGTGCGCCGGTGCTGGTGACCGCTGGCCAGCAGGACATGACGATCCGCCTGACCGAGCCATTGTTGTGGGACGATCTGGCCACCATGGCGCGGCCGCTGTGCAAATGGTCGTTCGAGGTGAACAGCATCGAGGAACTGCCCCGCGCCGTGCGCCGGGCGGCCAAAGTGGCGCTGACCGCGCCGACCGGCCCGGTGTTCCTCTCCATCCCCGGCGACGTGTTGACCGCCATGGCGCCGGAAGGCCTCGACATCGGTGAGCCGACCCGTATCGGTGCCGGCATCCGCGGTGACGCGAACGAGATCGCCAAGGCCGCCGCGCTGATCAGCCAGGCCGAAACCCCGGTGATCTTTGCCGGTGATTGCGTGGCGAACCGCGACGCCTTTGCCGAGATCGTTGCCTTCGCCGAAGCCGTGGGCGCGCCGGTGTACATGGAGGGCATGGCCAACCGCGCCGCTTACCCGTCGAACCATGCGCTCTACGCCAGCACCGTGCCGCGCATGACGCCGGCGTTGCGCAGCGTCATGCAAAATCACGATCTGCTGATCAGCATCGGCGCAGACCTGCTCACCCAAAGCCAGGCCACCGGGGTGGAAGCGCTCGCGCCGGGCACAAAGGTTGTGCATCTGGATGACGAGCCGTGGCAGATCGGCAAGAATTTCGCCGCAACTGCCGCCATTCAGGGCTGCCCGAAGGCAACGCTGCCCGAATTGACCGCGCTGGTTCAGGGCAGCGGCGCGTCTCGCCGGGCCGGCGTTGAAGCAAAGATTGCCGAAACCAAGGCCGCGCTGTTCGCCAAGGCCAAAGCCGCAATGGATGCCAGCCCGATGGACCCGATGGCCGTGCTGAAACGGCTGGGCGAAGCGATGCCGGATGACGCCATCATCATCGAGGAATTGCTGTCCTCCGGCATGAACACGGTGCGCCAGTTGCTGCCCGCCACCCGGCCCGACTCCTGGTTCGGCATGCGCGGCGGCGGCATTGGCGTGGCGCTGCCCCAGGCCGCCGCCATTCAGCTGGCCAACCCCGGCCGGCCGGTGGTGGCGCTCACCGGCGATGGCAGCCTGATGTATTCCGCGGCCGCGCTGTGGACCTGCGCGCACTACAAGCTGCCGGTCGTCACCATCGTGTTCAACAATTCAAGCTACCGTATCCTCAAGCAGCGCACCCGCGCCATCGGCGATCACAGCGCCCGCGAAGGCATATTCGTGGCGATGGACCTGGAAGACCCGCCCATCGATTTCATGGCGCTGGCGACGGCCCACGGCGTGCAGGGCGTGCGGGTGGAAAGCATCCCGGCGCTGATCGAGGCATTCAAGGCCGCGCTGGCCAGCGATGCGCCGACCTTGATTGAAGTGCCCGTCGCCAGAGCACCTTAAGCGGTCAATCGCGCCGCGTGCCAGCGCAGGTGATCGGCGACGAAGCTCTGCACGAACCAATAGCCATGGTCGTATCCGGCATGGCGGCGCAGCGTCAGCGGGATGCCGGCGCTGGTGCAGGCTGCTTCCAGCCGTTCGGGCTGCAATTGCTCAGCCAGGAAGGCGTCTGCCTCGCCCTGATCGACGAGCAATTCCTCCACGCGTGCGCCGCCATCGATCAGCGCGCAGGCATCATGCGCCGCGTGCGCCGCGGGATCATCGCCCAGATAGGCCGGCAGCGCCTTGCGCCCCCACGGCACCTGGGTTGGCGCCACGATCGGCGCCAAGGCTGACACGCTGCGAAACACGCCCGGATGCTTCAACGCCAGCGTGAGCGCGCCGTGGCCACCCATGCTGTGCCCAGTGATGCCCTGCCGGGCCATGTCGGCCAGGAAATGCGCCGCGATCAGCGCCGGGAGCTCGTCGATCAGCCATGTCCGCATCTGGTAATGCGCCGCCCATGGTGCGGCCGTCGCATCGAGGTAGAAGCTCGCCGCCTGCCCCATGTCCCACGCCGGATCATCGGCCACAGCTTCGCCGCGCGGACTTGTATCGGGCGTCACCAGCATCAAGCCCAGTTCCGCCGCCAACCGTTGGGCCCCGGCCTTGATGGCGAATGTCTCTTCCGTGCAGGTCAGGCCCGCCAGGCACCAGAGCACCGGGAATGGCCCCTTCCCCGGTGGCACGAACACGCCGAAACGCATCGCCGTGCCGGTGCTGTTGCTCATATGACTGTGAAAACTCTGCACGCCGCCATGGCAAGCCGCGCGAGCCAGCGTTTCCATCAGAACACCACGACGCTGCGGATGCTTTCCCCTGAATGCATCAGATCGAACGCCTTGTTGATGTCTTCAAGGTCCAGCACGTGGGTGATCATCGGATCGATGGCGATCTTGCCGTTCATGTACCAATCGACGATTTTCGGCACGTCCGTTCGCCCCTTGGCGCCGCCGAACGCACTGCCCTTCCACACCCGGCCGGTGACGAGCTGGAACGGGCGGGTGGCGATTTCCTTGCCGGCCTCGGCAACGCCGATGATGATGCTCTCACCCCAACCGCGGTGGCAGGCTTCCAGTGCGGTGCGCATCACGTCGGTGTTGCCGGTGCAATCGAAGGTGTAATCGGCGCCGCCGTCGGTAAGCGCCACCAGATGCGCGACCAGATCACCCGACACATGCTTCGGGTTGACGAAATCCGTCATGCCGAACTGGCGGCCCCAGCCCTCGCGATCGGGGTTGATGTCGACACCAACAATCTGGTCTGCCCCCACCAGCCGCAGGCCCTGGATGACGTTAAGGCCGATACCGCCCAGGCCAAAGACGATGCAGCGCGCACCGGGTTCGACCTTGGCGGTCTTCACCACTGCGCCCACACCGGTGGTGACACCGCAGCCGATGTAGCAGGCCTTGTCGAACGGCGCGTCGGTGCGGATCTTCGCCACCGCGATTTCCGGCAGCACGGTGAAGTTCGAAAATGTGGAGCAGCCCATGTAGTGGAAGATCGGCTGCCCCTTGTAGCTGAAGCGCGTCGTGCCATCGGGCATCAGCCCCTTGCCTTGCGTGGCGCGGATGGCGGTGCACAGGTTGGTCTTGCCGGAAAGGCAGCTTTTGCACTGCCGGCATTCCGGTGTGTAGAGCGGGATGACGTGATCGCCCGGCTTCACGCTGGTAACGCCGGCGCCCACCTCGCGCACGATGCCGGCGCCTTCATGGCCCAGGATCGACGGGAAGATGCCTTCGCTGTCCTTCCCTTCCAGCGTGTAGGCATCGGTGTGGCAGATGCCGGTGGCCATGATTTCCACCAGCACTTCACCGGCCTTGGGGCCTTCCAGATCAACCTCGACGATTTCCAGCGGCGTGTTGGGCGCAAAGGCGACGGCGGCACGGCTTTTCATGGCAAGTTCCCCTGATGAATGTGGGCCACACCTGCCGCCAAAGCCGCGCTTTGCCAAGGTGGCAGGCTTGCATTTTTCGGCTTTAGGGGCCATGGGGCAGGCCGGTCGCCGTGGGATACCACAGGCGGGGCGCTCAACACAGGATCATTCATGCACTTTGCCAGCAGGATTCAGGCTTAACATGCCGAAAGAGGAAATCATCCGGATTGAAGGTGAAATCACCGAAATCCTGCCCGACGGGCGTTTCCGCGTGAAGCTGGAAAACGAGCACGAAATCATCGCCTACACTGCCGGCAAGATGCGCAAGAACCGCATCCGTTCCATCGTGGGCGACCGCGTGCATGTGGAAATGACGCCCTATGATCTGGACAAGGGCCGCATCGTGTTCCGTGAGAAGACCACCCCGATGCCGATGAACCAGCGGCGTTTCTTCCGCCGCTGACAACTTGATATTGCAAAGGCCGGCCGGGTCATCGCTGAACCGGCCGTTGCTTGGGACTGTCTTTCAAATTAACCAAAACCACGACATAGATGTCGCATTGCAACATTTGTGTGTTACGGTGGGTTATGGCTCGGTACATTGTTTTGCGTTAAAGGCTGTTGCCACCCCGACAGGTGCGGTGCTTGATCGCATCGTTGGCCCGGGCTGGATGGCCACGCCGTCTTCCCTGCTCGATCTGATGGCCGATGGCAGTCATGAATTCGTGCTTGATGGTGGCACCCATTCACTGGCGGCTCGGCGCGATCCGGCCGGCAATATCGCCATCCTGGTGGTGGACAATCAGGGTCGCGAAGTGGAGCCGAGCAGCCTGCCGCACTGGCAGATGGAAATGCACCGCGGCACCCAAGTGAAGGCGCAAAGCTGGTGGCAGCGCCTGCTCGACCCAGACGCGCGCTGATCAGCCCGATTACCCTGATTACCGACGCACGCGATCGCCCGGCTTCAACCCGATCCGTTCCGCTTCACCTGCCGCCAGTTCGATCACGTCAGCCGTGACCCCGGCGGAATTGAGCACCTCGCGCGAATAAGGCTGGCCACGCCGCACGTTCAGCACCCGCCCCGCCGGCGAGACATAGATGATGTCGAGAGGTAGCGGCGTGTTTTCCATCCAGAAACCGGTGGCGCGGGGCGGCTGCATCGGGAAGGACATGCCAGTGCCCGGCGCCATGCGATCGCGGAACATCATGCCGCATGCTTGCTCTTCGGCGGTCGCCGCAACCTCGATCTTGTAGGTGAAACGACCCTTGGCCGTTTGAAACGCCACAGGGACGATGCGCAAGCCGCTGTTGGGGCAGGTAGCAGCGACTGCCGGTGCCAATGGCACCAGCGCGGCAAGACTGAACAGGAAGGCGGCGGAGCGTATGGAGTTCATCACTCCGGCGTATTAGCCGCTTGTGCTGCAACCGCCAATGGCCCCTTATGCCCAGGTGCCACCCGCACTTCCAACCCCTGGCCCGGCTGCAATTCGCCAAGCCCGGCCCGGCGCACGGTTTCCATGTGGATAAAAATGTCCTCGGTGGACCCCGGCCGCACCACGAAACCATAGCCTTTCAGCCGGTTGAACCACTTCACCAGCGCCGGTTCGAACGGCCCGGCAGCGGCCAGCATGGCCTGCGGATTAACGCGATCAGCCGCGCGCGCGGCGGCGGTTTCCGGATCCGGACCCACGGCAGTGGTGAGATCAAGATCGGTGATGCGCCGCGCCTGGCGGCCACGATCCCGCGCGACCACAATGCAGGTAAGTGTCGCGCCTTCCGGCAAGGTGCGGCGACCCAGTTCGCGCACCAGGCTGAAATGCACCAGCACATCCGTACCATCGCCCGCCGATGGCACCATGAAGCCATAGCCGCGGACCGGATCGAACCACTTCATCGTGCCACGCACGATCACTTCATCAGCGGCAAGCTGCGTCGCTTCTTCGGCGTCCTTCATCAAAACCCCCAGACCCTACAACGCACGACACACACCCCGCAGAACACAAGACATAGACGGATTATTAACGGATAGTTTTTAAATCGCAATAATGCTTTTCGGCTCATGATTGACTTGTCATGTGAAACTGGCATCGAAAGGGCACGACTGCACCGCCACCGCCTTGAACTGGAAAGAGAGTTTATGGACCTTGCAGGATCGGTGGAAATCGCCATCCCGCGCCATGTTTTGTGGGCGGCGCTGAATAATCCCGATGTGCTGGCCCGCTGCATCGATGGCGTGGAGAGTTTGACTCGCACTGAAGCAGATACGCCGGTTTTCGATGGCGTTATGCAAGCCAAGGTGGGCCCGGTGCGTGCCCGCTTCGCCGGCACAGTGCGGCTGGAAGATATCGTTGCGCCCGAGCGCTATCGCCTGGTGGGTGAAGGCAAGGGCGGAGTCGCCGGCTTTGCCAAAGGGAGCGCCGATGTCGTGCTCACCGAATTGAGCTCGGCCAAGACGCAACTGGATTATGTGGTGAAGGCACAGGTGGGCGGCAAGCTGGCCCAGCTCGGCTCGCGGCTGGTGGAAGGTGCGGCAAAGCAGTATGCTGAAGGCTTTTTCGCCAAGCTGAAGGCCGAAGTGGAAGCGCCGCCTGTCGACATCGTCGCGCTGGCGGCCGCGTCCGATCATGCGTCAGCCGCAGAAGCGGAACCTGCCGCCGGTGGCCTGTCGCCCTTGGCCTGGGCCACCGGTCTCATCCTCGTCACGCTGCTTTTCCTGCTCTGGCAATGGTCCGGCGTGGGATCCGGAATGACGATGTGACGGGCGTTGGCCGCGACGAGGATCTGACCACCCTGGCCACCGCGCTGGGGTGGAGTCAGGCTGGCCATGGCGTGGCGATTGCCACCGTCATCACCACCTGGGGATCAGCCCCGCGCCGCGAAGGCAGCCATCTTGCCATACGGGCCGATGGCCTGTTCGAAGGCAGCGTTTCCGGCGGGTGCGTCGAAGCAGATGTGATCCTGGCGGCACAAGACATGATATCCGCGCAGGCAGGCCACGCCGTGCTGGATTATGGCGTGGCAGACACGGTGGCGTGGACGGCGGGGCTGGCATGCGGTGGGCGCATATCGATCCTGGTGCAACGCCTTGCCGATGATGCCCTGCCGCCCGCGCTGGTTGCCGATGTGCTGGCAGCCACATCTGCCGGACGCATGGCGGCGATCAGCAGCGATCCTGCCACCGGGCGCGCCGTTGCCGGAGATGTCGGCCCGTTCGTGCGCCGCTATCCGCCGCCGCGCCGGCTGTTCATCATCGGCGCCGTGCATATCGCGCAGGCGCTGGTCCCGCTGGCCGATGGGCTGGGCGTGGTGCCGGCAGTGATCGATCCACGCGGGTTATTTGCCGCCGATGCGCGCTTTGCCGGGCTGGAACTTGATCGCCGCTGGCCCGACGAGGCGCTGGAGGACGTGCTCAACCCGGCGTCTGCCGTGGTCGCGCTCACCCACGATCCCAAAATCGATGATGTGGCGTTGGCCGCAGCGCTGCGATCACCGGCTTACTATATCGCCGCACTGGGCAGCCGGAAGAATCACGCCGGCCGGCTGGAAAGGCTGGCAGCGCAAGGCTTTGGCCCGGATGATCTGGCCCGTATCCATGGCCCGGCCGGCCTTGCCATCGGCGCCACCGGCCCCGCCGAAATCGCGCTCTCCATCGCCGCGCAAATGACAGCGGCATGGAGAAACGCGCTCACGCCATGAAGTTCGGGCCGGTTCCCCTGGCAAAGGCCAAAGGTGCCTTGCTGGCGCACGGGCAGCAGATCGGCCAGCGCCGCCTGCCCAAGGGCCATGTTCTGGACGTTGCCGATCTCGCCGATGCCGCTGCGGCAGGCGTTACCGAATTGGTCGTTGCCCGGCTGGAACCCGGTGACGTGGCCGAAGATGATGCCGCTGCTGCGCTGGCCGCAGCAGCGGCCGGGCCAGGGTTGACGGCGTTGGCGCCGGTGCACGGCCGCGTCAATCTTGCCGCCACCGCCGCTGGCCTGTTCATTGCCCCGCCGGGCATGGTGGCTGCGGTCAACGCTGTCGATGAAGCCCTCACCCTCGCCACGCTGCCCACCGGCACACGGGTGGCGGCAGGTACCATCGTCGCCACCATCAAGACGATCAATTACGCGGTCACCGGCGACGCGCTGGGCGCCGCCATCGCCGCTGCGCGTCCGCTGATGGTGGCGGCCTTCCGGCCCCTGTCCGTCGCGCTGATTGCCACCACCCTGCCCGGCACCAGCGCCAAGGCGCTTGCCAAGCTGGAGCGGGTGACGGCCGCGCGGATCATGGCGCTGGGCAGCCGGATGGAAATGCTGCCGGCCTGCTCGCACGATGTGGCCGCGCTGGCCTCTCAGCTGGCCCGATGCAGTGCCGATCTTCTGTTGGTCGCCGGCGCATCGGCCACGGTCGATCGCGGTGACGTGATCCCACAGGCCATAGTGGCGGCAGGCGGCACGGTGGAACGGCTGGGCATGCCGGTCGATCCCGGCAATCTGCTGGTGCTGGGCACGCTGGCTGGACGCCCGGTGATCGGCCTGCCCGGTTGCGCCAAGAGCCCCAAGCGCAACGGCCTCGATCTGGTGCTGGAACGCCTCGCGGCCGGCTTGGCCGTAACCGCAGAGACGATCGCCGCCATGGGTGACGGCGGCCTGCTGCCCGAAGCCGAACGGCCGGAACCGCGGGCGGTGGCCAGCGCGCCGGGCCGGGTTGGCGCAATACTGCTCGCCGCCGGCCGCTCCAGCCGCTTTGGTGCCGGCCACAAATTGCTGGCACCCTGGCGCGGCAAGCCCTTGGTGGCGCACGCTGTGGATGCGATCGCCGCCGCCGGGCTGCCACCGCCGATCGTGGTGCTGGGCCATGATGAAGCAGCGGTGCGCACCGCGCTGGCCGGGCATGATGTGCAGTTCGTTACGGCGCCCGATTGGGCCGAGGGCATGGGTCGCAGCCTGGCGGCCGGCATCGCAGCCGTGCCTGCCGATTGGGATGCAGCACTGATTTGCCTGGGCGACATGCCTGCCGTGGAACCCGCGCTGATTGCCGCGCTGGCGGCCATGCCGGGAGAGCTGGTGGTGCCGCTATGGGACGGCCGTCGCGGCCACCCGGTGCGCTGGCCGCGCGCAGCTTTTACCCGCCTGATGGCCCTGACCGGCGACAACGGCGGCAAGGCGGCCATGGCCGATTTCACCGTCACCGAAGTCGCGGCACCATCAGCCTCGTGCCTTGTCGATATCGACACCCCCACCGCACTGGCGGAATTGGCCGCAGGAGAAGCAGGATGACCGAGACGCAACCGACCCAGGCGATGATTGCACTTTATGATCGCTTCACCCATGTCGGCGACCTCAGCCGGCGGGATATGGTCGCGCAAATGGCGCGGCTGGCCGGTGGCACAGCGGCGGCCAACGCCCTGCTCGGCCTGATTGCGGCGCGCGCCGATGCGGCGCCCCTGGTGGCGGCTGATGATGCGCGCATCAAGGTGGGCGATGTGCGCTTTTCCGTTGGGGCTGGCCGGGAAATGGCCGGATACCTCGCGCAACCGGCCAAGAGCGCGGGCGCGGCACCGCGCGTGCTCGTCATCCACGAAAACCGCGGGCTCAACGATCATATCCGCGATGTTGCCCGCCGCCTTGCCGCCGAAGGCCTGGTGGCGCTGGCTGCCGATTTCCTGGCACCGAACGGCGGTACGCCAACGCTGAGCGACGGCACGACCAGCGCCGAAGACAAGGCCCGCACCATGATCGGTGCGCTCGATCGCCAGCAAACGGTGGCCGATGGCGTTGCCACGCTGAAATGGCTGGCTGCAAGTGCCCCAGGCAAGGGTGTGCCGGGCGCGGTAGGCTTCTGCTGGGGTGGCGGCATGGTCAATGCGCTGGCGGTGGCCGCCGGCCCGGCCTTGCGTGCCGGCGCGGCTTATTATGGCGCGGCGCCTCAGGATGTGACCGGTGCGACACGGGTGAAGGCGCGGCTGATGCTGCACTATGCTGGCCTGGATGAGCGGATCAACGCCATGGGCCCGGCCTGGCAGGCCGCACTCACCGCCGCGGGGGTCCGGTTCGAAGCCCATACCTATCCGGGCGTCAATCACGCCTTCAACAACGACACCTCGCCCGCCCGCTATGACAAGGCGGCTGCCGATCTGGCCTGGCAGCGAACGGTAGTATTGCTGAAATCGGGCGGTTGATTATCTGCAATTGCATCTTATTCTGTGGGTATGAGCATAAGCCCGCCCGAGTCGCCTGGTTCAACGTTGCCGCCTGGACCGGCGGCGCAGTGCACAGCGGCCAAGGTGCGCCGGCTGTCGCGGCAGGTTAGTCAGATTTATGACGACGCGCTCAACCTTCACGGACTGACCATTGGCCAGTTCGGCCTGCTCGCTTGCCTGTCGCGCCGGCGCGGACTCGGCATCGGCGCCCTGGCGAAACGGCTGGCGGCCGATGCCTCCACGGTTTCGCGTTTGGTGAAGCCCCTGGCCAGTGATCGCCTGCTGCGCATCGAGATCGACCCTGAAGACCGGCGCGGACGCCTTGTGTGGCTCACCGATGCCGGCCACCAGCGCCGCGCCGCCGCGCACACCGGCTGGCAGGCCGCGCAGGACGCGATGGAACAGCGCCTGGGCGGCGGCCGGCTGGCGGCTTTGCGCTTCCTGCTGGATGAAAGCTATGAACGTCTGGAGATCGCATAATGACTGCAATTGCACAGAAAGCTGACGGACTCACCCAGATGCGTGCGCTTGCCACCAGCAAGGGTGGCAGCGGCATGGGCGCGCTGATGGCCATGGATGGCGGCGAGGCTGGCGAGGGCACGATGATCATGCACGCCATCCCCGGTAGCCAGCACGGCAATCCCATCGGCATCGTCCACGGCGGCTTTGCGGCCACCCTGCTCGACAGCGCAATGAGCTGTGCCGTCCACACCACGCTCTCTGCCGCAGAGACTTATGTGACCACCGATCTGCATGTCAGTTTTGTGCGGGCCATCATGCCCGCCACCGGCCGGGTGACCACGCGTGGCGAAGTGGTGTCACGCGGGCGACGGCTGGCGACGGCGCGTGGCACATTGGTGGACGCAGACGGTAAATTGCTGGCCACCGGCATCGCCACCTGCATGATCATGAGCACTGGCGCATGAGCGGCGCGGCGGTGGTGATCGGTGCCGGCGATGCCACTGGCGGCGCGGTGGCGGCGGCCTTTGCCCGCGATGGTCTGGTGGCGGTGCCGGTGCGGCGCACGGGCGATGGCCTCGCCCCGCTGGCGGCGCGGATTGAAGATGAAGGCGGGCGCTGCCTGCCAATCGGCGCTGATGCCCGCGATGAAGACGCGATGATCGGCCTGTTCGACCGGGTCGAACGCGAGATTGGCCCGGTAGAGGTGCTGGTGTTCAACATCGGGGCCAACTCTCCCATGGGCATCCTCGATGAAACCGTGCGGCGTTACCGCAAGATCTGGGAAATGTGTGCGCTGGCCGGCTTCATCACCGCCCGCGAGGCTGCCCGCCGCATGGTGCCACGCGGGCAGGGCACGATCATCTTCACTGGGGCCACGGCCTCCTTACGCGGTTCGGCCGGGTTTGCAGGCTTTTCAGGCGGCAAGTTCGCGCTCAGGAGCCTGGCGCAAGCGATGGCGCGGGAACTGGGGCCAAAGGGCATCCATGTTGTCCACCCGATCATCGATGGCGCCATCGACACCGAGTTCATCCGCAGCAATTTCCCCGACCGCTATGCCCTGAAGAGCGAGGACGGCATTCTCGATCCCGAGGCGATTGCCGCAGAATATGTGCGGCTGCACCACCAGCCGCGCTCCGCCTGGACGCACGAGCTGGATCTGCGGCCGTGGATCGAACGCTGGTAAAGGAGAAGACCATGCCACACCCTATCGAGTTCCTCTTCGACGTGGGTTCGCCCACAGCCTATCTCGCCTGGCATCGCCTGAAAAAGGTGGCTGCGCGCACCGGGGCGACCCTGGTACCGGTTCCCATCCTGCTGGGCGGCGTGTTCAAGGCCACCGGCGGCAGCCCGCCCGGCGTGGTCGTCGCCAAGGGCCGCTGGATGAACGAGGACATGCAACGCTGGGCCGCGCGTGATGGCATAGCGCTGGGCAACAATCCTTATTTCCCGGTCAATACCATCACGCTGATGCGCATTCTGGCCGGCCTTCAGGGCGACGAACGCTTCGAAGCGGTGACCGACACGCTGTTTGCCGGCATGTGGCTGCACGGCCGCAACATGGCTGATGCCGAGATACTAGCCGCCACCCTGACCGAAGCCGGCCATGACGCTGCCGCCCTGCTGGCACTGGCGCAGGAGCCGGAGGTGAAGCAGCGCCTGATCACCAACACCGAAGCCGCTGTGGCGCGCGGCGTGTTCGGCGCGCCGACCTGCTTTGTCGCCGGGCAGATGCACTTCGGGCAGGACCGGATTGATTGGGTCGAAGCGGCGGCTGTTACCGCCTGAATGTCCTGCACAAAAGAAAAGGCCCGGCGAGTTTCCCCGCCGGGCCTTAACTTTGGTCAGTTCAACCGATCAGTCACGATTGCCCATGAAGCTGAGCAGGAACTGGAACAGGTTGATGAAGTTCAGGTACAGCGTCAGCGCGCCCATCACGGCGAACTTGCCGGCGAACTCGGTGCCGGCGACCTGATAATACATCTCGCGCAGGCGCTGCGTGTCATAGGCGGTGAGACCAGCGAAGATCAGCACGCCCAGGATGTTCACCGCCAACTGCAAGCCGCTGGAGCCGATGAAGATATTGGCGATCGAGGCGACAATGATGCCGATCAGGCCCATCATCAGGAAACGGCCCATCGCCGACAGGTCCTTCTTGGTGGTGTAGCCATATAGGCTGAGACCAGCGAACGACGCCGCCGTCACGAAGAAGGTCTGCGCGATCGACGCGCCGGTATAACGGGCGAAGATGACGCTCATCGACACGCCCATCAGCGCGGCAAAGCCCCAGAACAGGCCCTTCAGCGAGGTTTCGCTCATCCGGTTCAGTCCGAAGTTCATCGCCAAGATGATGGCGAGCGGCGACAGCATCGCCACCCAGCCCAGGATGGTGGGCGAACCGACCTGATTGAAGAACACCGCAAACAGCGTCGGCGTCGAATAAACCAGCAGCGCGACGATGCCGGTGAGCAGCACGCCTGACGCCATATAGTTGTAGATCGACAGCATGTAGCTGCGCAGGCCGGCATCAAAGCCGGCGTCGCCTTGGGCCTGGGCCCGGAAGGCAGCAAGCCGAGGGTCCACGTTATTGGCCATCGTAAAATTCCTCCTGTGGTCGGCAAATGGCCGACGACCCGATCAATATCGGGCATCCCGCCTGAATTTTCAATGACCAAACGTTACGTTGGCGCAATCACAACTGTCGCAGCACCGCTGCCGGCCGGGCCGACAGCGCCCGCCAGTTGCCGGCGAGCCCGAGCACGACGGTTACAACAGCGCCCACACCCACGGTGAGCAGCACGCGCGGCCAATCCGGCGTCCAGTCCAGCTTGAAGATCTGGGTGACGACGAACCAGCCCGCGGTGCTGCCCAGCACCAGCGCCAGCCCCGAAACGATGGCGGCGAGCAGGCCATATTCGGCCAGGGTCGCCGCTGCCACCTGGCCGCGCGTCGCGCCCAGCAGCTTCAGCAGCACCGCATCATAGGTGCGCGCCCGCGCGCCCGCGGCCAATGCGCCAACCAGCACGGCGATGCCGGCCGCCACGGTGACACTGGCCGCGGCGCGGATGGCGGCAGAAAGCTGGCCCAGCAATGTCTGCACCTGGCCGATCACATCCTTCACGCGCACCACTGACGCGGTGGGGAACTGGGCCGAAAGCGCCCGGGCGACGGCGCGTTCCTCGGCGGGCGCCACCTGCACCGTGGCCATCCATCCATGCGGGGCGGCTTC
>Ga0164294_10000208_pt1 | contig 57012 bp, 51 predicted proteins | sample GEODES005metaG_FD_111479 | JGI IMG/M metagenome (GOLD analysis project Ga0164294, IMG submission 111479) | Oligotrophic lake water microbial communities from Sparkling Lake, Wisconsin, USA - GEODES005 metaG | ecosystem: Environmental > Aquatic > Freshwater > Lake | place: USA: Sparkling Lake... | reverse complement strand
TTATGCGCGCAATTGCGCGTAGGATGCTAAGCGGATCAATTTGTTTGGTATCTTTCAGCGGATGTCCGTTTTCCATAACAACAAAACAACGCTGGATGGGGTCATCAACTTTTCACTGCAACATGCGGCGATACCATGGAATTTTTGCTTTCAGCATTTGTTGAATTTCAACGTGTCCGCCCCAAATCGCATGAGACAATGCGTCATTGCCAAATACTGTAGGATCCACACCTCTTTCTGATGCCAGGAGCATACGAACAATGTCCGTATGCCCGTTTGCACATGCAAGTCGAAATGCGCCATGGTAGTCGGTCGTCGGATCCACACCACGGTCCAACGGCAAATCAAGTAATAGACGAACAATTTCCGTATGTCCCTTGAAACACGCGTGTCGAAGCGCTGCATTGCCAATTGCTGCTGGATCGACCCCACGTTCCAACGGCAAATCAAGTAATAGACGAACAATTTCCGTATGTCCCTTGAAACACGCGTGTCGAAGCGCTGCATTGTCGTTTGCTGCAGGATCCACACCTCTTTCTGGCGCCAGGAGCAAACGTACAACTTCCGTATGGCCATTTTGACTTGAAATTCGCAGTGCGAAATTTTCATCTGTTGATGGATTTACTCCTCTCTCTAAAGGCAAATTCAGGAGCAGACGAACAATTTCCGTATGGCCGTTTTGACTTGCAATGTGTAATGCTAAATTGTCTCGGGTAGCTGGATCCACTCCACGGTCCAACGGCAAATCCAGGAGCAAACGAACAATTTCTGTGTGTCCATAGTAACTTGCATTGTGTAGTGCTAAATTGGGGTCCGGATGTATTCTGCTGTCCAGGAGCATTCGAACAATTTCCGTATGCCCAAGTTCACATGCTTGAATAAACAAATCGTCACCAACAATTGCACCAGACTCGACCGCCAACCACACGACATCGACGTCGCCAGATGCAGCTTCGAGCGGCAGCACCTCCATAATGCGTGCAATTGCGCGTAGAATGTTGAGCGGATTAATGTGGGACATCCGTGACAACAAAACAACGCTTGAAGGGGTCGTCAACTTTTCATTACAACAGGCGGCGATACCACGGAATTTTCGCTTTCAGCAGTCGAACAATTTCAGCATGCCCGCCCCGAATTGCAAGAGAAAGTGCAACATTGCCAAATACCGTAGGATCCACGCCTCTTTCCGGTGCCAGGAGCAAACGAACGATTTCTGTGTGTCCATTTCTGCATGCATATCGAAGCGCTTCGTACGCAGATGAATTCACCCCACGCTCCAGGAGCATACGAACAATGTCCGTGTGTCCGAGCCAACATGCTGCTAGAAGTGCACAATTGTCATCGGCAGCTGGATTCACACCTCTTTCCAACGGCAAATCAAGGAGTAAACGGACAATTTCCGTGCAACCATTCTGACTCGCGATCCGAAGCGCCTCATTGTCAACCGCCGCAGGATTCACTCCACGATCCAACGGAAGTTCGAGGAGCATACAAACAATTTCCGTTTGTCCGTTTATGCTTGCGTATCGAAGTGCGTAATTGTTACGCGCAGCTGGATTAACTCCACGGTCTAACGGAAGTTCGATGAGCATACGAACCATTTCCGTTTGCCCACTTTTACTTGCATGCCGAATTGCGTAATTGTCTTGTGCAGACGGATCAACACCTCTTTCCAACGGCAAATCAAGGAGTACACGCACAATGTCAGTATGTCCGTGCGAACATGCATATCGAAGTGCTGCATTATCTTGTGCAGACGGATTAACTCCTCTTTCTGGCGGCAAAGCAAACAGCACACGAACAATTTCTGTATGGCCGCGAAAGCATGCTTGAATAAACAACTCGTCGTAAACAGTTGCCCCGGACTCGACAGCCAACCAAACGGCATCAACGTCTCCTGAATGAATGGCAGCTTCGAGCGGCAGCACCGCCGTTATGCGTGCAATTGCGCGTAAGATATTTAGCGGAAAAATGTCTAAACGTCCAGGAACAATGTGGAATCCATTGTTTTCTGTTGGTTGCATGCCAACAAAACGCTTGATGTGTGGGTCGTCAACTTTTCACTGCAACAGGCGACGATACCATGGAATTTTTGCTTTCAGCATACGGACAATTTCCGTGTGTCCGCATGCGCATGCAGTCTGAAGTGGATAATTGTTGTTTGCTGCAGGATTAATTCCACGGTCTAACGGTAACTCGAGAAGCAAACGAACAATTTCCGTGTGCCCGTGCCAACATGCAAATTGGAGTGCCTGATTGTCGCATGCTGCAGGATTTAATCCACGTTCCAACGGCAAATCAAGGAGTACACGAACAATTTCCGTGTCCCCGCGTGCGCTTGCATGCCGAACCGCGAAATTGTAATTTGCGGCTGGATTCACTCCACGATCCAGCGGCAAACCCAGGAATACACGCACAATGTCAGTGTGTCCTTTTTCGATCGCAATTTGCAATGCTACATTGTCTTGTGCAGACGGATCAACACCTCTTTTCAACGGCAAATCAAGGAGTACACGCACAATGTCAGTGTGTCCTTTTTCGCATGCTTGAATTAACAAATCGTTGGTAACAGTTGCCCCAGACTCGACCGCTAACCATACGGCATCAACATCTCCTGAATGAATGGCAGCTTCGAGCGACAGCACCGCCGTAATGCGTGCAATTGCGCGTAAGATATTTAGCGGAAAAATGTCGTTCATTTGTGCAGCGTCAGGTAAAATGTGGAGTGTCTCGTCCATGAAAACAAAACAACGCTTGAAGGGGTCGTCAAGTTTTCACTGCAACAGGCGACGATACCATGGAATTTTTGCTTTCAGCATACGAACAATTTCCGTGTGTCCGCCCCGAATCGCAAGAGAAAGTGCAACATTGCCAAATACCGTAGGATCCACGCCTCTTTCGGATGCCAGGAGCATACGAACGATTTTCGTATGCCCGTTTCTGCATGCAAATCGAAGTGCTTTATTGTCGGGCATTGACGGATCAGCTCCATGGTCCAGGAGCAAATGAACGATTTCCGCATGCCCGCGTGCGCATGCTACATTGAGTGCGTAATTTGTATTTGCAGTTGGATTTACTCCACGATCCAGGAGCATACGAACAATTTCTGTGTGTCCGTTTCTGCATGCATATTGAAGTGCTTCATTATCTCTTGCAGCAGGATGTACACCTCTGTCCAACGCCAGTGCAAGTAGCAAACGCACAATTTCCGTGTGGCCGCCGCTACATGCATACGAAAGTGCATAATTGTCACGCGCAGCAGGATTCACACCTCGTCCCAGTGGCAAATCAAGGAGCATACGAACAATTTCCGCATGGCCATTTTCACTTGCGAATCGAAGTGCGTAATTGTCACGCGCAGCCGGATTGACACCTCTATCCAATGGCAAATCAAGGAGCATACGAACGATTTTCGCATGTCCGCGAAAGCATGCTTGAATAAACACATCATCACCAACAATTGCCCCAGACTCGACAGCCAACCATACGGATTCGACAGAGGCAGCTTCGAGCGGCAGCACCGCCGTTATGCGTGCAATTGCGCGCAAGATTTTAAGCGGAAAAATGTCTCCCGGTGGATGTTCAGGTAAAATGTGACACCCATCGTCCATAACAACAAAACAACGCTTGAAGGGGTCGTCAACTTTTCAATGCAACATACGTCGATACCATGGAATTTTCGCTTTCAGCATGTCGCTCAAAGTACATTGTGCCAAGCACCAAAGGATCAACACCTCTTTCCGGCGGCAAATCAAGGAGCAAACGAACAACTTCTGTGCGACCGTTTGCACATGCCCACCGAAGTGCGTTGTTGTCATTGGCTAGTGCGTTGTTGTCATTGGCTGCTGGATTCACGCCACGCCCCAGTGGCAACTCAAGGAGCAAACGCACAATTTCTGTATGTCCGTTTGAACACGCGGTGCGAATTGCTGCATTGTCGTCGGCCGCTGGATCAACACCTCGTTCTAAATCAAGGAGCAAACGCACAATTTCCGTGCGGCCCCAGTAACACGCGTTGCGAATTGTGGAATTGTCATTGGCCGCCGGATCAACACCTCTTTCCAACGGCAAATCAAGGAGCAAACGAACAATTTCAGTGCGACCGTGACCACATGCAGATAGAATTATCATATTGTCGTTTGCAGCTGGATTTACACCTCGTTCCAACGGCAAATCAAGGAGCATTCGAACAATTTCCGCATGACCGTTTTGACTTGCAAGATGTAGTGCGGCATTATTGGATGCAGCTGGATTAACTCCACGTTCTGGCGGTAGCTCAAGGAGCAAACGAACAATTTCCGTGTACCCGTTTATGCTTGCATTTCGAAGTGCGTCATTATTGGACTGGATTCACAACCGGCAGCCCAATGAGAAAACGCACAATTTCCGTATGTCCAAGTTCACATGCTTGAATAAACGAAACATCGTTAACAGTTGTCCCAGACTCGACCGCCAACCACACGACATTGACATCGCCAGACTGAATGGCAGCTTTAATTGACAGCACCTCCGTTATGCGTGCAATTGCGCGTAGAATGTGGGACATCCATAACAACAAAACAACGCTGAAGGGGGTCGTCAACTTTTCATTGCAACAGGCGTCGATACCAAGGAATTTTCGCACCCCAAATCGCAAGAGATAATTGCCAAATACCGTAGGACTTCTTTCCGGTGCCAGGAGCATACGGACGATTTCCGTGTGTCCGCATTCGCTCGCATGCCGGAGTGCGAATCCGCGGTAACCCCTCTCTCCAATGGCAAATCAAGGAGCATGCCAGAGTGCGAAATTGAAATTGTTTTCCGCTGCTGGATTAATTCCTCTCTCCAATGGCAAATCAAGGAGCATACGGACAATTTCCGTGTGTCCACGTTCGCGTGCAAATCGAAGTGTTTCATTATCTCTTGCAGCAGGATGTACACCTCTGTTCAACGGCAGTGCAAGGAGCAAACGAAGAATTTCCGTGTGCCCGTTTGCGCATGCATGCCGAAGTGCGTAATTGTAGCATGCAGCTGGATTAACCCCACGTTCCAGCGGCAAATCAAGGAGCATACGAACGATTTCCGTGCGGCCGCTTTGACTTGCAATTAGTAGTACGTCATTGTTGTTTATAGCCGGATTGACACCTCTCTCAAATGGCAAATCAAGGAGCATACGAACAATTTCCGCATGTCCGTTTTGACTTGCAATCCGTAGTGCGTAATTGTAGCATGCAGCTGGATTAACCCCACGTTCCAACGGCAAATCCAGTAGCAAACGGACAATTTCAGTGTGTCCGTGTTCACTTGCATGTCGGAGTGCGTCATTGTCGTTTATAGCCGGATTGACACCTCTCTCAAATGGCAAATCAAGGAGCATACGAACAATTTCCGCATGTCCGTTTTGACTTGCAATCCGTAGTGCGTAATTGTCGTATACAGCAGGATTTACTCCTCGGTCCAGGAGCAAACGAACAATTTCCGTGTGTCCGTTTATGCATGCATTTCGGAGTGCGTAATTGTGGTTTGCATCAGGATTTACTCCTCGGTCAAGAAGCAAACGAACAATTTCCGTGTGATGGCATGCTTGAATAAACAAATCGTCACCAGTTGCCCCAGATTCGAGTGCTAACCATACGGCATCGACGTCGGCAACTTCGAGTACATCCGTTATGCGTGCAATTGCGCGCAAGATTTTAAGCGGAAAAATGTCTCCCATTTGTGCAGCGTCAGGTTGGAGTGCCTCACACCAAAACGACTCTGGAGGGGTCGTCAACTTTTCACTGAAACAGGCGGCGATACCAAGGCATTTTTGCTTTCAGCATGCGAACAATTTCCGTGTGTCCGTTTTCGGTTGCCAACCGAAGCGCAACATTGCCAAATGCCGTAGGACCACTTTGTGGTGCCAGGAGCATACGAACAATTTCCGCATGTCCGTTTCGACATGCAAATTGAAGTGCTTCATTATTTCTTGCAGCAGGATGTACACCTCTGTCCAACGCCAGTGCAAGGAGCAAACGCACAATTTCCACATGTCCGTTTGCGCATGCATACCGGAGTGCGGAATTGTCATATGTAGCAGGATTCACTCCACGGTCCAACGGCAAATCGAGGAGCATACGGACAATTTCAGTGTGTCCGTGTTCAATTGCAATTCGTAGTGCATAATTGCAGTATATAGCTGGATTTACTCCACGGTCTTGCGGCAGCTCCAGAAGCAAACGAACAATTTTTGTATGGCCTTTGTAACATGCATGTCGTAGTACGTAATTGTCGTTTGCAGCAGGATTTACTCCTCTTTCCAACGGTAAATCGAGGAGCAAACGAACAATTTCTGTGTGTCCGTTTGCACTTGCTACTCGAAGCGCGTTATTATCGTTTGCAGCTGGATTCACGCCTCTTTTTAACGGCAAATCAAGGAGCATACGAACAATGTGTGTGCGCCCGTATTCACACGCATACCGAAGTGCTGCATTGTCATTTGCAGCAGGATCAACTCCTCTTTCTGGCTCAAGGAGCAAACGAACGACGCCCGTATGCCCGCGAATGCATGCGTCACAAAGTGCATTGTCGTTTGGGTCCACTCCACGGTCCAGGAGCATACGAACAATTCCCGTATGGCCGTTTTGGCATGCTTGAATAAACAAATCGTCACCAACAGTTGCCCCCAGATTCAAGTGCTAACCAAACAGCATCGACGTCGCCAGCTTCGAGTACATCCTTTATGCGTGCAATTGCGCTCAAAATTTTAAGCGGAAAAATGTCTCCTCCCATTTGTGCAGCGTCAGGTTGGAGTGCCTCACACCAACTGGAGGGGTCATCAACTTTTCACTGCAACAGGCGGCGATACCACGGAATTTTCGCTTTCAGCAGTCGAACAATTTCCGCGTGCCCGCCCTGAATCGCACGAGACAGTGCGTCATTGCCAAATACTGTAGGATCCACACCTCTTTGTGGTGGCAGCGCCAGGAGCATACGAACGATTTCCATGTGCCCATTTGTGCATGCATGTCGAAGTTCGTAATTGTCGTTAATAGCCGGATTGACGCCTCTCTCCAATGGCAAATCGAGGAGCAAACGAACAATTTTCGTGTGCCCGTATTCGCATGCAATGTCCAAAGCGTCATTGCCGTTTGCAGCTGGATCCACACCACGTTCCAACGGCAAATCGAGGAGCAAACGAACAATTTCCGTGTGTCCGTTTGCGCATGCACACCGAAGTGTAAAATTGACATATGCCGCAGGATTAACTCCTCTTTCTGGCGGCAAATCAAGGAGCAAATGAACGACACCCGTATGCCCGCGAATGCATGCGTCACAAAGTACATTGTCGTCTGGGTTCACTCCACGGTCCAGGAACAAACGAACGACGCCCGTATGCCCAAGTTCACATGCTTGAATAAACAAATCATCGTTAACCGTTGCCCCAGATTCGAGTGCTAACCAAACGGCATCGACGTCGGCAACTTCGAAGGACGGTATCTCCGTTATGCGTGCAATTGCGCGCAAAATGTTCAGCGGATCAGCGTTGTTTGGTTGGTCCATGACAACAAAATAACGCTGAAGGGGGGGTCGTCAACTTTTCACTGCAACAGGCCTCTTCTGGTGCCAGGAGCATACGAACAATTTCAGCATGCCCCGTTTAGAATTGCCAATTGAAGATTGTCTGCCAGATTGACACCTCTTTCTGGCGGTAGCGCAAGAAGCAAACGAACAATTTCAATGCGTCCAAATTTACATGCAAAGCCCCACCACGAACGGATCAATTCCACCGGCAAATCGAGGATCATACGAACAATTTCAGTATGTCCGTTTCGACATGCAAAATTGTAATGCGTCATTGTCGTTTGGATTAATTCCACGGTCTGGCTCAAGAAGCAAACGAACAATTTCCGTGTGTCTCTTTGTGCATGCGTGAATGAATACATCGTTGTTTCCCCGGACTCAACTGCATTGCCCTCGTGGAAGTACATCCATTATGCGTGCAATTGCGTGTAAAAGTGGAAAAATGTATCCAAGTAATCATGTTCGACAAAATGAATGTGATGGACTGTCAACTTTTACAGCACCACGAGCTCCGTAATTACGAATAGACGTCTGTCTGGTCAGAAATTCATGCGAATACAAGAGAGCAATGACAATAATTGTCGGAGCCGGTATTGCTGGATTGTGGCTTGCAGATCATTTGTTGGCACAAGGCGACGACGTCATCGTCCTCGAACGCAACGAACGAATGGGTGGGCGTATTTGGACATCCGAAGATGGCTATGAAATCGGTGCTGGACGTATTCAAACGACCCATGTACGTGCAGGAGCACTCATCGACCAATTCGGATTGGAGCGAATTCCGTTGGCACACGGGTCGTTGTGGATGGACTCTAAAACCCGAACACTCATAAACAATCCCTTTGATGCCCTTTGGAGCGCAATTGGTCCGCGTGTAGCACACCTTAGTCCCAGCGTTTTAGCAACACACACTCTACGACAATTGCTTGTGCGGATTTTAGGGCGCAAGGCAGCCGACGACATTTTACTTAAATTCCCGTATCGCGGCGAAGTGGATGTCATGCGGGCGGATGTTGCATTGCGCGCGCTCAATTTCAACAAAGGCGATTTTTACGTTGTTCGTGGCGGATTATCGGCAATCGTTGACGGTCTCGTCGCACGAATTGGTCGGTCCCGTATTCAAACGGGTGTTGATATTGTGCGCGTTGTTCAACATAAAAATGCGTGGTCCGTTATCACGCGTGCCGGGCATACATTGTCAACCACCCGTTTGGTGCTTGCAATTCCCGTGGATGCATTGCGTCGGCTGGTGAATGATGTGGTGCCCCGTAACCTTCAATCGGTTCCGCTGGTCCGCATTTATGCGCGCTTTCCTCACACGGATTGGCTAAAAGGTCGAATTGTCACGGATTCGCCGTTGCGATACATCATTCCCATACGGCCTGGACTCGTGATGATTAGTTACACGGATGGAATCGATACTGTGGGGTGGATGGCTGGTGGTGGTTTGCGAATTCGGGCGGAAGTGGCGAAATTGTTTCCCGATGCGCCGAAGCCCATGTGGGTGCGTGCATATCCATGGAAAGAAGGGTGCACATATTGGACACCGGCAAACACAGTTGCACGGTGTGAATTAAATCCGCGACCGGGGCTGTATTTATGCGGTGAATCGCTGAGTTCTGGACATCAAGCGTGGATTGAGGGGGCTCTTGAGACCGCAGAAGCTGTTGCGAAGGCTATCGCTAAAAACGGTTGTCAAATCGCCGTTCCTTGAGCACCTGCTACGGCCGCCCGATCGACCCAATTATTCCTCCATGCTTCCGCTCGTGTTCCTTTTTGGTGCCCCCTAACATGCTGGAGTTTTACATGATCACGCACAATTTCCCACGTGTTTACGAGTGGCTGGATGATGTCGAGGTTTTGCAGAGGACCACCCGTTGGACGAGTCCAATTCCGTGATTTCCAACCGGGACCCCAAACGGAGGCACACTTCATCGCATATACGGAATCCGTGTACACAATAACATGCGGTAGCTCGATGTGACTCTGAATCCAACGGAGGGACTCGAGGAGTGCCATGAGCTCTGCTCGCTGATTTGTAGCCGGATATTCAGTTGTACTCAATTTAGCAGATTTGTATGTTGCGGGTTCCTGCGATGCAACGGGTCCAGGCCAGTATGCCCACGCCCATCCTCCGATCGCCGTTGCACGCCCATTTCCTGGACACGCGCCGTCGCAAAAAAGAGACATGTTCTAATTATGGCAGCGGCAATAACAGGGTGTCATTTTTGAAGCAAAAAAACAGCAAGGTGTGGAGGCTATTTGTCTCGCACCGCAATGGATGTAATCAACGCTTTCAATTCAGGAATTTGCCGTCCATAACACGTAGTCGCATGATAATAATATGCGGTTGCAGAACCGCACGCTTTATTGCAGTTAGCGCAAACGGTTGCTCCGGATGTTTCTGCGCGAGGTATCCATGATTCGGCATGTTTGCGTGCAATATGAATAACAGTATTGTTTTTCGTTTTACTTGTGTGTTCACAACCAGAACAAGGACACATAAACAAGGTTTTGCCGGTTCCGTGTGTTTGCAGTAAATGCTGGTCTAAGCCGCACTTTTGAATAAATGTTTTGTCGCATTCGGTGCATGCATACTCACGGGTTGAAAAATGCGTCCGAATATGATAAAACATTGTACTGTGATTCTTCTCTGAAATACCACATTCTGGACAAATGTGGATACCGTCAGCACCCCGGATTGCTTTTGGGTACGTTGGTGCTTTTGAGTCCGCTTTTGCAACGGGTTTTGGCTCAGCAACGGGTTTTGGCTCAGCAACGGGTTTTGTCTCAGCAACGGGTTTTTGCGTTGCTTTTGTAGAATCTTTGAGAGCTGGTTTTGCAACTGGTGGTTTTGCAACTGGTGGTTTTGCAACCGCTTTTACCGAATCTTTGAGCACTGCTGGTTTTACCGAATCTTTGAGTGGTTTTGCATCCGCTTTTACCGAATCTTTGAGTGCTTTTGTTGCCGTTTTTGGTTCCACCGTCTTCGAAACACTCGCGACAACATCCATCGTGACTGAACAACCGACGGTATGGGGCCCGTCAACTTTTGTCCCCCCGAGCGGTCAAATAAAATCGCGGTCAAAAGTATAAGATGGTCGACGTTCCCGCAATTGGCTCCAAAGCTCAGGTTTTTCACGGATCGGCAAAGCACACCTCCGGTGGCCTTGTCAAAACGGACCTTGTCAAGAACAAGCATGGACGGATTGTTAGCCGACGCAAGCAAGCTGCGGGTCGCAAGGCCCTCAAGTACCTGACACGCAAGGGGTACAAGGCGAAGAAAGGGACATTCCATCTCTTTAACAAGCACCGCCACACGAGCAAGCGCCGCACGTTCTTCTAAACTCAATATGTCGGATTTTTTCGTCTCAGATTTTTTCGTCTTTGGTTAAATATATCCAAAGATGAACACATGTGAGAGCGATTTACATAGCCGCAAGCATTGCTCCCATCAATTGAATTTGCCGCGCAATCTGGGGCACCGTCTGCGTCACAAGCCCCGGTGAGTCTGCTGGACAATACCACATCCACGTTCCATCCGATGCTGTTAATCCATATTTTTGCGCGGCTAACTGCGGTAATAGCGTTTTCGCGTCCAGGTGTTTCGGTGCTGTACGCAACGTCCAATCCTGCAGGGTTGCCAAAAGTTCCTGATTCCCGTTGGGATTTAGCACCGGAAAAAACACCTGATCGGGCGGGTCGCCATTCCACCCGGCACCCGCCAGACCCGGTTGACGTAAAACCAGCACCGTAGCTTCTGCGGATACAGACCGGAGCAAGCTAACCAATTTTGGCGACAATGCCAAGTCGGATCCGATAACAAGCATGATGGGCCCCGGCATATGCTGAAGCACATTGAGCAAACAGGACCACTCTTTTGTTCCCGGTGAGCGCCAAATTTGTGTCCAGCTCGAATCCGATGCAAGACCGGCGGACAGCGGTGACAAACGGCCAACAACAAGAACCCGTGTGATGTACTGGGATAAAAGAAATTCCGTTGGAAGCCATGCGGTGGGAGTGGCTGGATCTTGCCACACACAGATTAATCGATTTTGGATGAATCCGGTGAATTCTTCGAGGCGCACAGTGTCCGTCATCTAACGGCGTTTGTCAAAAAGAATGCTGAAATTCCAGCGCGCGCAAATTGCATTGATTTTAGCGAATTTTGCAACACGCTTTCTCGAGTTTTTTAGGGTGTCGAATTTGTTTCGCGCGCAAATCAATTGTGGCATCGAGCGCATTAAGCAAACGTGATTCAATTGAGAACACAGGCTGGTTTGACGCGGCAACATCATCGCGCGTTATCATATAACATGTATATTTGTCTTGAGACATCTGTACCTATACTATCAACAGAATTTATGCGTCAATTTTTTCTAACGGCTTCGGAATCAGAATATCCCCTCTTCGACGCGCCGATTTATCGCCTTTCTTCGAATCAAATAAAAGACTAACACTTGGAGTAGAAGCACAGTTACACGGTTCACCATAGTATGCTGTCGCTAAAAGGGCACATGGACGGCTCACAATACCATTGACATTTAAAAGTGTTTCTGAAACTTACAGAGTCCGTAAACAACAATTATTTGAACGGGTATGCAAACGACAATTTTCGCAATTGGTCAAGTGTTCGCAGACGCAATTCGCTTGGCAAGGGTCATACGGACGTTGTCAAAATGCTACTTGCTTTTGGGTTCTCAAAAAGTTGACAACCACAAATCCCATTCAAACCATTGTATGGCAACAACAATTACCAACCACTTGGAGTATATCGCTGAACTTGAAGCGCAGCTGCACGGTTCACCATATTATGCTGTCGCTGAGAACACCGCATCTATAGCCAAAAGGGCCTTGGAAACGGAACTTGTACGTTTGGACGAAACAGCAGAACCAACATTAGAAACAGACACGTGGACGTCTCAAATCAAAACACTTGAGTGGTTGGTGAAACTCCCAACAATGTCTTTGACATTTAAAACATTTAAAAGTGTCTTGGAACATGTCGAGTTGGTTCAGCTGTTTCTGAAACTTACAGATATTGACCCGTCGACAAACTACAATTACGCAATTCGCAAAGCGTGTGAAAACGGTCATGCGGAAGTTGTCAAACTGCTACTTGCGGATGTGCGCGTTAATCCGTCTGTATGGGACAATTTGGCAATCCAACTTGCGAGTGAAAACGGTCATGCGGAAGTGGTCAAAGTACTGCTAGCAGACTCTCGTGTGAACCCGTCAGCAGACAAAAATTACGCAATTCGCTTGGCAAGCGCAAACGGCCATACAGAAGTTGTCAAGCTGCTACTTGCGGATGAACGTGTGAACCCGTCCGCGGACGACAATTACGCGGTTTACAGTGCAAGTGTAAACGGTCATGTGGAAGTGGTCAAAGTACTACTCGCAAATCATCGTGTTAATCCGTCAACATTCTACAATTCCGCAATTCGATTGGCAAGTGAAAACGGTCATACAGACATTGTCAAACTGCTACTCGCAGACTCTCGTGTTGATCCGTCAGCCGAAGACAATTCCGCAATTTGTATGGCAAGTGAAGAAGGTCATACGGACGTGGTCAAGGTGCTGTTAGCGGATGCTCGTGTAGACCCGTCTGCCGAAGACAATTATGCAATTTGTAAAGCAAGTGAAAACGGCCATACGGACATTGTCAAGATGCTACTCGCAGACCCACGCGTTGACCCATCAGTAGCACATGACAATTACGCAATTCGTTCGGCAAGTCGTAACGGTCAAACGGATGTTGTTAAAGTGCTACTCACAGACTCTCGTGTCGACCCGTCCGCACGTGACAATTCCGCAATTCGATTGGCAAGTCGTAACGGTCAAACGGATGTTGTTAAAGTGCTACTCACAGACTCTCGTGTCGACCCGTCAGCCATGGATATTAGCCCCATTGTTCCGTTTGTCAGCCGCTTCATCCGTCTTCCAGCAGAAAATTAGACTGGACACATTGAATGACAAGCGGGATCCATGGATATAAGCCACCCAATGTTTCCAGTCTAATTTTCTGCTAAAAGACTAATCTAACATCGCGGAACTTTGCCCGTCAGGCACGTGAATAGGACCATAACGTTGTGGTCAGAGCAGTTGTTTAAAGTTCATTTCAACATGGTTATCACTGCTACATCGGCATTTGCTGCTGGTTTCCAACGGCAAATCAAAGGAGTACACGGACGTCCGGATTATTGTTGAAGTTAAACCGGGTCACACTATGTTCCCTCTCTCAAACGGACAATTTCAATGCACATCAATGTGCTGCATTGTTATTCGCTGCCGGATCAACTCCACGGTCTAACGGAAGTTCAAGGAGCAATCGAACAATTTCCATGTGTCCGTTTTCACTTGCGACTCGAAGCGCTTCATTGCCGCGTGCTGCCGGATTAACCCCACGGTCCAACGGCAAATCAAGGAGCAAACGGACGATTTCCGTGTCTCCATTACGACAAGCGTGTCGGAGTGGTTCATTGTCTTGTGCCGTTGGTTCAATGCCTCTTTCCGGCGGCAAATCCAGAAGCATACGAACAATGTCCGTGTGTCCTTGTGTGCACGCGACCCGAATTGCAGCATTGCGTCTGAACGTTAGATCAAGGTCCAAATCAAGGAACATGCGAACAATTTCCGTATGCCCGTTTTCAATTGCATTAAGAAGCGCGGCATTACCCAATGCTCTAGGACGTATTCCTCTTTCTGGCGGCAAATCAAGGAGCATGCGAACAATTTCCGTATGACCGTTTGCGCTTGCGAGCCGAAGCGGAACATTGCCATCTGCCGCTGGATTTACGCCACGGTTCAACGGCAGTGCAAGGAGCAACCGAACAATTTCTGTATGTCCGCGTGCACATGCACATTGAAGTGCGCCATTGTCGTCGGCTGCTGGATCAACCCCTCTTTCTGGCGGCAAATCAAGGAGCAAACGAACGACGTCCGTGTGTCCGCGAATGCATGCGTCACACAGTGCGCCATTGTCGTCGGCTGCTGGATTCAATCCATGGTCAAGTTCAAGGAACAAACGAACGATTTCCGCGTGTCCGTTTTCGCATGCATCTCGGAAAGCTGAATTGTTTTGTGCAGTAACACATCGGTCCAGCGGCAGCTCAAGAAACAAACGAACGATTTCCGTGTGTCCGTTTGCGCATGCCAATCGAAACGCTCCGGCTTTGTCTTCTGCTCTTTCCAAATCAAGTATTTGACTGACGAGTTCCGTTTGCCCAACTTCACATGCATAACATAATGCGTTGTCAATTTTACCTTCCGTTTGCAACCACACTAAACCAATGTCACCCGATTCAACTGCAATTTCAATTGTAGGAATTGCAGTTGTTTTTGCGATGGAGCGTAAAATACGAAGTGCGAGAGATCGCTGCGATGACATCTTGGATGAATTCGTTGGTCCTTGTGGTATGGTCATTTTTCACGTGCTACGGTCAACGTCCGGAATCATTGAACCAACGGATTCATCTAAACACACTTCTGCACAGCGAATTATCCATACGATCTAAATGACCGTTTTGACTTGCTTCGCGCAAATCAACCGATGCCAACCACAAAGAGTGCAACGGTGTTTCCAACGGGGCACAATAGTATATACTAACTTTCATTCTGCGTTGTGCCGCTTCCGACCAGACTTTAAAGGTCGTTCACCTTGAGGGCGTAATAATCGTCTGGAAACATGGTATTTTGAACTAACGGGAGTAGCAATTTGGCTATGCCCAAATGGCCATTTCCATCCGCCAAGCGAATTGCATAATTGTCGTTTGCTGACGGATTTATGCGAGGATCTGCGAGTAGCAACTTGACGATATCCAAATGACCGTTACGACTTGCTTCACCGAGTGCACCATCGATGCCCGCGGATACGCGAGGATCCGCGAGTAGCAACTTGACAACATCCAAATGACCGTTTTGACTTGCTAAACCAATCGCGCAACAAACACCGCGTAAACCTCGAAATCCGCAACCGCAATCCGCTGACGGGTTTACGCGAGAGTCTGCAAGTAGCAAATTGACCACATCCAAATGACCGTTTTGACTTGCCTTACGGAGTGCCTTATTCACGTCAACGCCGCAAGGAAGTAACTGCTTTACCGCATAAGTAAAACCGATTTCACATGCTCGCACAAACGCGATGTTTCCTACGGACATTTCAGATTGAAGTGCGAGCCACACTAAACTTTCATCCTGCGTCTCAATTGCATGTTCAATTGTGAGAACCGTTGTTGTTTTCGCAATTGCACGCAAGAGATTGATTTCATTCATGGCTTTGCATTTGCCGCGTGTGTTTAGCACGGGGATAATTTCTTTGAAGCTCTGAACTTCATGCGGAGACCAAAAATTGACGGCACTGTGCAATGTGTGTTGCTGTGGATGTTTGTGTTCGATGTACTTTGGATTACGTCGTCTTTGTATAGCGCAGTTTCATTTGTTCGAATGGCCGTGTCAGACCCTCCGTTGAAAACGCTAAAAGGCCCTGCTGCAGCGCTAATTCAAGAACGTGAAGAAATTTTCTGCATGTACGATGGCAAAATCACTATTCCTCTTCCTTTTCCTGTTCGCGAACAAATTTGGAGCTCTGTAAACGAGTTCACAATCGACGATAGAGATGCGTCTGAAGTGTATGTGAATGGTACGATGGGTGTGGTGGACGTTGTAGAAGAATTCAGTCAACCGTCGGATTTAACGGGAATAATTCAGCGACATCCTTTTATACTAAAAGTGCAATTTCCAGTAACACTTGTTCGCACTCCCGCGAAACCGCTGTTTGCAGATTATAAATCACGCACAATTGGGACAAATCGTGCGAAAATCATGTTGAACGCCAGGTTAGCCAGACGACTGCCGCTTACGTTTACAGTGTTTGGTTGTGCGTGCGCGTGTGTCGCTTTTTCACGGTGAGGGTGCGCCGGCTTTTTGGCACCCGTTTGGTTTTGCGTGTTTGCATCCGTTTGGTCATCCGTGTAGTCATCAATTGGCGTGCCCGTTTGGTCTTGGATTGGCGTGCCCGTTTGGTCTTGGAGCGAGTACCTCCCGCCATCGCCTCCGCCGCGCGTATCATTTCTGTAATTTCTTCCGTTGCTGCATAATCTATCGCAGCGCTCAAGTCATCCGCGACGACACGCGGGTCCGCGAGCAACAAACGGACGATTTCAGTACGCCCATGTCTACATGCTTGCCAAATCGCGTTATTTCCGTCTGCAGCTGGATCAACTCGTGGGTCTGCGAGCAACAGACGAACGACTTCAGTATGCCCATTTTTACATGCTTCCCCAATCGCCATATTTTCTTCTGCAGCTGGATCAACTCGTGGGAGCAACAAACGAACTATTTCAATAAACCCCTTTGCACATGCTTGTTTTAACGCAAAATTCTCTGCGTCTGATGGATCAACTCGTCGGTCTGCGAGCAATAGACGAACGATTTCAGTTTGTCCACTTTGACATGCTTCCCCCAATCGCAAAATTCTCTTCGTCTGCTGGATCTACGCGTGAGTCCGCGAGCAATAAACGGACAACTTCAGTACGCCCATGTCTACATGCTTGCCCAATCGCGTCATTTCCGTCTACAGCTGGATCAACGCGTGAGTCCGCGAGCAACAAACGGACAACTTCAGTATGCCCATGTGTACATGCTCTCGTAAATGCATAATTTTCACTTACAGAGGGGTCGAGTCGCGGATCCGCAAGTAACATACGGACTATTTCAGTATGCCCCATTAGGCTTGCAACCTTAATCGCATTATTTCCTGCAGCAGGAGAAATTCGCGGGAGCAACAGACGGACGACTTCTGTTTGCCCTTTTTCGATTGCTTTCATCCACAAATCTTTATCATTCGGGTTAATTCGTGGATTTGCGAGCAATAGGTGTACAAGACCGGGATTATTAAACGCCATTTTAAAATCTTCTTGTGTGAATTCCGCCTTCGCTTTTTCCTCCAAAATGCGCACATCATTTGCTAAGTATTGAATTTCTGTCCTTAGCGCGTCTATGTCGAGAAGGTTTGATGCATTTGGCGCCCGATTTGGTGCCCGATTAAGTTCCGCTTCCAATTTGGAATCCAGGCGCACCAGTTCAGTTTCAAAAAGTTGACGAATGTTGCGGATCTTCCTGATCGCGGATTCATGAAACCACTCGGGTACTTCGGGGACAATTACAGCATCGAGCTCTTCCGCTGCAGCGGTAATACGATGAATTCGATCTTTGATTGCGTTCATTCTATTCATGGCAGCGATAAATCCAAACCAACAAGAAGAAAATGAATCCCACGAGCCCATACGCACTCGTCATTGGAGTCCTCGGCGCCGGCATGGCGGCCATGGCGTACAAACGGACAATTCACGAAATGTCATCCGTAACAAGCACCGTCGATAATCAAACGTATATTGTTCGCAATCTACCCGACCGTCAAGACGCGGCAGACAGACTCGCGCGCACACGGGGCAAGCTTCTTCGCCTCATGCGCGATCTCAAACAGACACACCCAGAGAAACCGTTTGTCAAACAGATGGTCCGGAATTTTGATGCAGACCCGAGTCGGTTCACCGAATCCACACCCGACGCGAGTTATACCAGCTATTCTGTCAACAAAGGTGAGCGCGTACACATGTGTTTGCGGCAGCGCAATGAAAGCGAAGAGCTCGTCGATGAAAACGTGTTGACATTCGTTGCATTGCACGAGCTTGCGCATATTGGAACCGCAGATGTCGGGCACACGCCGACCTTTTGGAACAATTTCGGATGGCTGCTCAAACGCGCCGAAGAAATTGACATCTACGAATTCACGGATTTTGCTGCACATCCCGTCGAATATTGTGGCATACGGATCACGGACCAACCCACGTACAAAAAAGACAAAGATGCGGATGCATGAGTTGCTTGGGGAGGTTTGTAAACACGATTGTCTGTAAGGCAAACCGGAACAGTACAAAAATGTCATTGAAAAGTACAGCTGTTCCGGGTTGTCTATTAGAGTAGTGCTGAATAAATGCCAGGGGGTCTTAAGCTAAAGTTACGCGAATTCCAGTATGTTAATCGACCAAACAAATCTCAAAACTATGTTGAAATGAACTACAAATTAAAACAGCTGTTCTGGGGTCGCTTAATTACCTGCTCTCTGCAGCATCATATTAGAGACACCAACGGCTGTTCCTGGGCATCTGTTCCTCCTGTTCCTTCAATTTCCAGGAACAGATCTCGGCGCCCTTATTGTCTGTAAATTGTAAAACAGGAGCTCTGAAAGTTTAAGGAAACTTCGATTAGGAACCCGAGGTTTTTTTCTAATCATTAAGAGCTAATTTTGCCTACGTAGCAGTTCCACCACATCCATATGACCAGATACTTTTTTGCCTGTACTTTTTGCCCAAATTGGAATCAACCGAATTTAAAGAAAAAATACCATTGTTTGACCCTGAAATCGCGGACAAATCTTCTTCAGACGGAAAAACGTTGCATTTCAACACTATATTGTGTTAAAAATTCGTTTTATGTGCGTATGCATGTAAACAAATCGATGCGCTTTGTGAAACACCAAATTTAACCAAGGCTTGGTAAAAAGATGACCGACCCGAAAATGTTTTCCCCGGTAGATAATTCGTTCGATGCCAAATTACACATGCACAATTTGCGCACACATTTTTAAACAAAAGAGTGGTCTTGCTACACACATGGCCCGCAAAAAACCCTGTGCTGCCAGAACAGCCCTGACGACCACAATTCTCGAAGCTGTAAAGGAAGCCGCAAAAGAAGCTGCAACGGAAGCTGTTCTTGCTGCCCTCCCTCCAGGCGAGGTGACACGCGAAGAAGAATCTAAACAGGCATTTTTCGAAGGTCTACACAACCTTCTTTGGAATAAAGCAGGACTGAGTCCCGAAAAGGCCATGGAACACATGATGCTGTTCTTTGCGTATCGCATGATTGAGCCCCATGTGGACACATTTAGCCTTCCGCAAGAATGTCGTTGGTCTTATGTTGCGTCTCTTACCGACAACAATGATGTATTTGAAGCACTCAAGAAGGGTGTAAATCAATTCCGCACAAAACCCGTTACAAAAATGTTTTTCAAGCCACTTGAAATTCAAAAAGCGGATGTGCTCCACGATATTGTTCGGCACATTGGTCGCATTACCACGAAAGCACTGCATGACACGGATGTCCTCGGTGACATTTTCGAATACATGCTGGGTCGTGGAATGAGTACAATGGCAGACGAGGGTCAATACTTTACGAATCGCAAGATTTGTGCATTGGCGTTTAAATTGGCATTTGAGGCAAAGAAAACATTGCGTCGCGCTGACGGGTCTCTCTGTACATTTGCAGACTGGTTCTGTGGAACGGGCGGATTTCCAACGGCGTTTGTTAAGGGTGTAAATTCAAACGTTCCTGATGTGGATTGGACAAAGGACGCATCCTCCATTTATTGCCAAGATATGAGCACGAGCAGTGTGACGACTACACTTTTAAACTTGCTCATACAGACGGGAATTCCGTTTAGCAATAAAAACATTCGAGGCGCTGTAAACTCGTTTACGGATTCAATCACGTTGGGTGCGGATGCTCCCTTTCCAGGCCTCGGAGTGGACTATTGTTTTATGAACCCCCCGTATGGCGGCGACAAAACCAAGGGAAAAGAGTACAAATTTACATATTCCAAGAAAATTAAGGGAGATGGTAAGAGCGTAACTACCGTGTTTAGTGTAAATGCAGATATTCAAACGATTGGAATTGAGGATGATGACAAGGTGTCGGCGGGTCTTCAACTTGCCATGGCCACGCTCGCAGCGGATGGTGGCGTCTGCTCGATTGTGCTTCCGCAAGGATTCTTCTTTGGGGCGTCCAAGAAATGCGTTGAACTCCGTAAGAAGTTGGCGGAAGAATACAAGATTCTGACGGTGGTCGATATTGCATCAGGTTCGTTTGCAAATACGGGGACCAAGACATCCATGATGGTGTTTCAACGCGGCGTTGGACCTACGGAACGTGTGGTGTTTGTGGACATGGATGAGACAGTGTTAGTGACGGCGACTCTTGAGGAATTGCGCGTTAAACACTACACGCTCAATTATAAACAGTATTTGGCGCAGACGGCAGAGGCGATAGAGGGATTTGAGATGGTGCGGTTGGGGGAGTTGGTTACCATTGCTGGTGGAAAGTTCACAACTACATTTTCAAAAGAAAATCCAGGCTCTTATCCATTTTTCAGCGGTAAAGCACACCAACCAGACGGTACATGTAAAGAGTTCTGTTTCGATGGGGACGAATATATAATAATGATAAAAGATGGTGGAAGTGGATTGGGTAATTATGGCGATAGTGTTGGATTGGGGAAAGTATTCTTTGTTAGAGGAAAATCAGCAGGAACTTCTCATAATGTTGCACTTCATAAGAAAAATGATACATTTGATTTAAAATACGTATATTGTGTGTTAAACACAATTAAGGCAAAAATTACTGACTTGGCTAAGTTTACAACCGGCCTTGGTGTCATAAGCCAGGAAGATTTACGTAATATTTTAATCCCCCTTCCCTCCCTCGACCGCCAGCGCGAAATTGTCGAGGAGATTGACGGATGGACAACCCTTGCGCACATGGAGGAAACCTCGCTGAAACAGTTGGAGCGACAGGTTCAATACTTGGTCAAGGATATGGGGCGCGGGAAGGAACGGGTGAAGTTGGGGGAGGTGTGCGAAATTAAAACTGGAAAAAAGTTAGAAAAGTCTGGAATTATTGAAGGAAAGATTCCGGTGATTGGGGGAGGGATATCTCCAATGGGATATCATAATGTTTCAACGCATTCAGAATATATTCCAATTGTTTCACAGCGCGGAACAGCAGGCCACGTGTCAAGATATGTTACCAAAACATGGGTAACGCCAAATGCTGTGATACCAAGTAGAAAGAATAATGAACGTATTGCATCAGATGATATGTTGTACTTTATTCTTAAAAATGAACAATGGGAAATTGACAATATTGTTGAAAAAACAGCGCAGCCGCTCTTAACGATTGGAAATTTAAAGGAAATTAACATTAGGATACCATCACTCGCCGACCAAGAAACCCTCCAGCCCCACTTTGACGAAATTCGCCGTAAGCACTCAAAGATTGCGGAATACAACGCAAAAGCACAGGATGCGATTCGCCGCACGATTCCTGGTGCAACATCGGTTTAAAGTGTTGTAAATTTATTATATCATAAGATGAGCGCGATTATAGCAAACATACTTACGGATGAACAGCGAGATGAAATTCGTGATTCATTGAATAGAGTTGAAGATCGCATGGCATCTACACACATCATTTTTAAACCATTTTTATCACAACTTCCTGAAGAACCAATTTATCGGTTGCAAGCATTATTTTGGTGTTTCGATAAAACCCGAAAACTTAATTTTTTATTAGAGAGCGCATTTTGGTTCAGCGGCGAAGGGTTGATTCAATTTGATGATCCGGAACGCAATGAAGAACTGTCAAAATTATTTCAACAGGCATTCGAAATTTATAAAGCACAAATTCAAAATACGGATGAATCAAAACAATTTATTAAAGAAATGTTTATTCAGCTTCAGCGCGCATACGATACACACTTCACATTGCAAAAGTTTACTGAATGTCTCGTTGGCGATGGAACGCGGCCCCGCGACGATTTGCGTTAGTTTAAGAATGAATTAATGATAGTCACATTAGAATTTTAGACGCACAATTTAATCAATTTTCCTCCACCTCCCGCCCCATCTCCTGGTCCCAGTTCCCGTAATCGGGATACATTTCAACTGGTTTGAGTGGCAAGTCTACACCGCCACCCGCTGCTTTGTATTCCTCCAGATTCCATTCCCGCAATCCGACGCCCCGCTCTTTACATACACGAATCCATTCCGACTTCGTGCGTGGAAAACGCGATGTATCCGCCCCCAGAAAATCCAACCAACACGTCCAATTCTCGCGAAAATGCATTTGAGGGTCCGCAATCCATTTCAAATGGGTGTCGCGACTTGCAATGTACGCATCCTTGGACATTAGCCCCATCTCCCGATTCAATTCGCGAACAATTGCAAATTTTTCGCGAGATGTTGATGAGCGTTCAAGTGCGCGCCGTACAAACAACGCCTGTATGCGCTCAACCGTTTCATCCACATCATACGTGCGCCCATTCATAGTCACAGGTCCGAAATATTGTTCCACCGTAGCGCGAATCGCCCTGCGGGTAAGGCCGCCGCCTCCGCCACCCACCAACTCCAGCACATCCAGAACAATCTGTTCCAACACATCATCCTCCGTAACACCTTCTTCACATTCGCGTATAACGGTACACCACCCCTCTTTACCAGCATAATCATTGCGCAATGCTCGACCAGCAACCTGAATAAGGGTATTTGCAGCAACGGTATTTCCCATGAGAAATTCGGTCATTTCGAGTCCGCGAATATCCGCACCTTCGCGATACCGCTCACATGCAAACAGAATTCGCGGAACTCCATCCGCAGGAGCCGAGACAAACGCCTCGTCATCTTGAACGGATTCGTGGCGGGGTCCGTCCACGGCTGTAAAGAGATTGCAAATCCCAAATTCAACAGCTAAATCAAGCGCAACACGCACAAATTCACGCGATGGGAGATATACAATCAATTTCCCGCCTTGCCAACAACCCAACTCTCGCTTACACCGTATGTCTTGGTCGACAATCTGCACAACCGTTTTCAGTAGCTCCCGACGACTCATTCCAGCCGGGACAATGTGTACCCTAAATCGCGGCTTTGCAATCCACCCTTCGCGCACCGCCATTTCCACATCACACACACTGAGTCGCTGCAGAGGCGAACCAAACATTGCAGCAAGTTTCTCACGCTGAGATGCAGAGCATGTTTCAGGCGTTGCAGACGTTCCTGTCAATACGGATGTACTCCACACTTGTAGAAATTTGTTGAGTTGTGCATTAAACATTTCACCCGTTATTCGGTGTGCTTCATCATAATGAACATGCGTCATATGTGGCAGCCGTTCCCAAACAGCAGCATCCGTTAAAGATGCGTGCGTAACTAGCACTAGCACGGGACAGTCGCGGGGAATGTGAAGCGACGACATACGAGAATTATACCCCTCGCACACAATAATTCCCCATCGGGACAGTTTGCGAAAATGAATCATCAATGTTTCAAAGATATCGTTGGTAGGTGCAACAAGTAACCCGCGATAAACACGCCCCGTCCGTTTCCAGTGATCAGCCGCAAGTACAATCAATATCAACAGACCAATAGTCTTACCAACTCCGGTTGCCCATTGAACCAAACCAATAATTGGTGCAGAAGCCACAAGACGTCTCTCAACAATATTCCACAGGTCGGTTTGTATACTACGGGGCTCGCAATCGGGTGATAAAAACGTTTTGAAAAAATCGGATTTTAGTGATGAAGCTAACGCATCCAACTGCTGTTCACGCATGAGTGCGTCTTCCGCAATGGCCATTTCGTCAAGTGTTGTTGGTTGTTGTGATTGTGTGTTAATTATCTCCACCTCATCCACACTTAACATGCGAATTATAAACTCTTGTTTACACAAGAAATCGCGAACTGTTTCAAACGGAATTCGAAACCATTCTGTTAAGTTGCCACTGTCACGAATCTGACGCGAAGAGTGAAATTCAGTGTGAAGTATTTTTTCAAATGTTCGTAAATTTGAAGACCCCATTGGCGAGGGCGCCAACACGAGCCACAGTCCCTCATAACGTTTATCGGCTCCGATTCCTGGTGGGTCACCTGTATTGTATGTTTGCATGCGATGTACCGGATGAAGTGTACATCCTAATTTGCGTTGACCATCCGCATTTGCATGGTCACTGGTAATAGAATACAAATATCCCATAAAACCTTCCTGAGCCATCATGAGATTTTAGTTAGAGGGTGTGTGTCATTTTTTTGCCCTTGGAGACAAAAACATTTGCAACCGGTCAACATTTCGAATATTTCACGTGTTTGAATCTATTACATTCTTACGCTGACACCTGTTTTGGCCACATTACTCGTAAAACCCGTGATTAAAGGTGAATTGTATAAACGCTGCGCTCTTCAATCAAAACCTCGCATTTGCTCGGTTTTGTAATAAAATTGAGGTGGCAAAATTACGGGCCGTTTTGTTACAGCACGAATTGAAGCTGCAAGCATTGAAGCAAAAATTGCAGCATCTGAGCAGAACGAATTGTTGAACGGCGGCGGGGTTTCAAGACCAATCCACGCGAATTATATCTTGTGTGATCATATAATCATCATCTCGAAAAATCTCGCTCAAATATTTGATTCGAGTTCCTTCGGTGATTTTGCATCCATCACATTGTTCCGTAAGATATGCTAACATCTTGATAAACAAATCGAGTTGACATCGTTTGACGTCGGTTACATCAATTTCTACAAAATACTCACGTGCATGAACAGCGTGGTTGACAGCAGTAAACCAATCCTGTGTTTCGGAAATAATTTCTGCTCGAAGTCGTTCTTCTTCTGCTCGAAGTCGTTCTTCTTCTGTTGGAATGGGTGGCATTCTTGATCTCAATGCTTCACGGCTAAACTTCATTTGTTCAGAATGGATTTGAACGTCTTTAAAACCGAGCGCCAGCGAGGTTTTTGAAGAGCATTGGCGATGTTTAAAACCGAGCGCCGACGAGGTTTTTGAAGAGCATTGGCGATGTTTAAAACCGAGCGCCGACGAGGTTTTTAAAAAAAAATCGAGAACAAACATGGATTTTACCGTTTAGACTTAAAAATCTTGTCAAGAATCTCATTCGCAGTATAAGGATATCATACATTGCGTTCTGCCGTGTAAATCCGCGGTAGCATTACAAACATCCTTAACAGTCTTGTAGAACGACGAATCTGGGTAATTCACCAAGAAGAATTTTCGCCACGGCAATAGATGTCTAACCGTGTGCAGCATGTCTTAAACAACCAATTGTTTTGAAAGGACGCGCTCATCTCTATCCGCAAGAGTTGCGGCGAGCTCTACGGAATAATTATCAACGGCACGCGACGGCGCAAGATATCAATTACCTGCAATGGAATCCGGCGACATAAACGGCAGCAACTTGTTAACGGTATCAACGCGCGTTCAAATATGTCATAAACAGCCCCAACGGGCAAACGTGAGACCAACAGTTGTAAACAGGATGAAACATCGCCCGAAACCGATAAAAGTGTTGCCTCATTGTCGTTTGAAAAGGGGTCCTCAAGAAACAAACATCTGTTCGTAACGCATAAATAGCCCACTGAAAAGGTTCGATAAGATTTTCAGGCATAAGTTCAGGGAGAAACAAACGGATAATTTCCCCGTTCAGCTGAATGTTTTAACAATGGTTCATGTAGCGATAATTTAATGCCCGCATGGATTGTTGCATCATTGTCGAAAATTGCGTCTGTAAGCGTTTTTTCGTTAATGGGTTGGAAATTCTTGCGATCATTTGAAGGAGTTTGAGTGAATCGGTTGTTGCATCGGTTGTTGCATCGGTTGTTGCGCCTGCTGCACATCGATAATCCAAGTGTCACAGTATTCGCTGTTGCCTCCACAAATTCGTGAAGCGACGGGTACGGTTTTTGTTCAATTGCCACAATAAACGATGGAAGTTCAGTAAGAGATGCTTGAACCCGTTGAGCGCGCAGTTGAAGAGGTGTTAAACGGACAATGATGACGAATAGGTTTTTCCCGGCCAAAATTTCAAGTGTTTGCGGCTATTGTGGATTCATGAGAAACATCACTTTGCGATGCATCCAATCAAAGTTTTGCAAATTTGCACACTTGCATCTCCGATCCGCAAGCAACAGCTTTACTACATCCGCGTTTTCTGCATGACGAATCGCGTAATTGTCGGCTGCTGTTGGGTCGACACGTGGATCCGCCAAGAGCACACGAACCACATCTGCACGACCGTGTGCGCTTGCAACGCGAATCGCGTAATTGTCGGCTGCTGTTGGGTCGACACGTGGATCCGCCAAGAGCACACGAACCACATCTGCATGACCATATGTGCTTGCCGAGCGAATCGCGTCATTGTTGGACGCAGTCGGGTCTACACGTGGGTCCGCAAGTAGAAGTTCGACAATTTCCACTAATCCGTATGTGCTTGCACGGCGAATTGCGTCATTGTCAGCTGCAGACGGGTTCACACGGGGGTCCGCCAAGAGCACACGGACCACATCTGGTTCGTCGTTTGCACTTGCCAAGCGAATCGCGTCATTGTGGGCTGCTGACGGGTTGACACGTGGATCTGCCAAGAGCACACGAACCACATCCACGTGACCGTTTTCACTTGCAACGCGAATCGCGTCATTGTCACGTGCTGACGGGTCCATACGGGGAAGGAGTAGTTTGACCATTTCCACATGCCCATTCTCACTTGCACAGCGGATTGCGCAATTGTCGTAAATCAACGGGTCCACACGCCCATCCGCCAAGAGCACACGGACAACATCCACATGGCCGTTTGAACTCGCATAACGTAACGCATAATTGCGGTTTGCAGACGGGTCTACACGTGCATTTGCCAAGAGCACACGGACCACATCCGCATGACCGTTTTGACTCGCATAACAGAATGCATGATTGTCGTTTGCAGACGGGTCCACACGCTCATCCGCCAAGAGCACACGGACCACATCCACATGTCCGATTGCACTTGCCGTGCGTATTGCATCATTGTTGTTTGCCGATGGGTCAATATCTGTTAGTAACAGAAACAGCCGAATCAATTCCGCATCAGGCGCATGTCTGATATAGTGTTTAAATGTGTCCAATGTCAATGACATTGTTGGAAATTTCACCAACCATTCGAGCGTTTTGATTGGAGCTTCGAATTCGACACATGTATCCGGATCTACCAATTTCGTTTCCAATGCCGCTTTGGCGTTGGCTAACGCTACATCCGCTACATCACGATACGGTGAATCAATCAATTGTACATCAAGTTCGGCGACATGTTCCAAGAGCGATGTAATTTGTGCAAACATTACACGTGTCTTTGTCGTGCGTAGGGCGGTCAATTTTTATATCGACAAAAATATCGGCGTATCCCCCATTAGAGTTTGTCAAGAATATCGATGACATCCATGAGTGCAAAGCGCGCTTTGTTTGGAAACCCTTCTTTGCGCTCGCTGAGAAAACGCATACGAGGAACCAGCACGGCAGGGTTCAAGAGCTCTTTCGAGCATGCACGAATCAAGCTCGTAAGACAATCCGCGAATTCCTCACACAACGCCCCATGTCCCGAAGCCTTGGCCGTGTCGAGACCATCCATAATCTTGGAACACGTTTGAAGAACATCATCTTTTGTGAGAACACCTTGAGTTGCGACTTCACCAATGAATGCCGCATACCCCCGCCTGTAACGGCGTCGCTCTCGTAGTGCCACGAATTCAGCATATTGTTCGGTACCTACATCGGGTTCGGACGCAGCCGACTCAAACATTGGCATAAATTGACCGAAAATGCGCCGAAGTTCGGTGTCAAGATGTGAAAATCCCGCGCGCAATTCGCTAATCAGACGCGCATACAGGGCACAGAATGCCGGTTCCGATGCAGCCTTTTCAAACACAAGTGTGATAAAACCCGTAAGAAATTCGGTTTCACCGCTATTTAGCAATTGCGACAACCACGCCTTTGTTGGGTCGTATGTTAATACGCTGAATTTGTTCATTTTTTCACGAATTCGATCCATCATTCGTTCGTCCGTCGTAGCGTCTTTGCGCGCTTTGTTTCCAAAGCGCGGCCCGGTGCCACGACCACCACGACCACGATAACTTCCACCAGCACTTCCACCAGCACTTCCACCAGCACTTCCACCAGCACTTCCACCACCACTTCCAGCACCACTTTCAGCGCCACGATATGCACCACAACTTCCACCGCCACGATATGCACCACAACTTCCACCGCCACGATATGCACCACCGCTTTCAGCTCCACGATATGCACCACCGCTTTCAGCTCCACGATATGCACCACCGCCACGATATGCACCACCACGACCACCACGACCACCCCGAAAACCATCCATGCGTCGCATTCCATCCGTTGGAATTCGTATCGCGGCAATACGCGCCTTGATATCCTCCGGAACAGGAAGTGACGACTTACGCATACGCTCGAGCGCAGCAATAAGCGTTGCGCTCATGTCCGAACATGGTGATTGAGTGTTTAGATTAGAAGCCATCCACTTAATGTTCAATTCATTTGGAGGTCGTCAATTTTGGGGGCGCGTGCAATCATTTTCTGCAAACTCTTTGATGAAAGAAGAATGAATATCGGCGAAACTGTTCAGCACGACCTTAAACTCGGCGCGTTGGTTAAATCCTTACAGCCTCAAACACGAGGCGGTGAAGAGTGGCTACTTGCTCGCTTAATGTCACCAACAACAGACACGACCGTTTTACGCGAACGTCAAGCACAAATTCGTTCAATTCGTTCAATTCGAGCAACTCAACCAACTCAGCCAACTCAGCCAACTCAGCATTCCGTGTTGGCTGAAACAGAAGCAGATGTCAAATCCCTTGCGAATATTCATGCGGATAGTCGCAATTCCGAGTATTATTCGCAAATCATGTGGACAAATTGGACATCAGATTTAAATGAAATAGGGTGGCTAACGGATGGTATCGTATTTCTTAAAGCAATTCTTCAGCCCATTCTCCTTTTGCTCATTCCATTCATTCTGTTGCTGAGCCCGTTGTGCGCCGCAGCGATCCTACAGACGCCCATGAACCCTGAAATTTATATTAACGTGTTGTCTAAATCTTTGGCACATGCAACACCCATTGGTAAACCACGATTTGCGGGGCGCGGCGGCGTTTTTGAGGTCGGTGAACAAATTGTGCACATGGGCATCGGTTTGGCAATGTTAATTGGCGGAGCGTGGTCGCAATGGACCAGTTCACGTGCATTGCGTGGAATTGTTGCCGATATGCGGCGACGTGCAACTGCACTTCAACAGTCTGCGTCTGCGCTGCGGTCTTTGTGTACCACTCTGGGGCTTACGGAGCTTCTGGGGCAAATTCCTCGTTGGTCCGAGTCGACGTTGGGCGCGTTTGGTCAAGCATGGAATTCGCCGCATCTCGTTGAATTGCAATTGCGTATTGCGGGAGAAGTGGATGGGCTTTTAACGTTGGCGAGTCTCAAACGGACAGCGTTTCCCGATTATTCTGAGTCCGAGTCAGAGTCCGATTTTTCATTAACGGATCTGTGGATTCCTGGCACAACTGTGTACAATTCGGTGGAGTTGGACAAACACATTCTTCTTACGGGGCCAAATCGGGGCGGTAAGAGCACGTTTTTGCGAGCGTTGGGTACGGCGGTTCTTATGTCCCAAACGTTTGGCATTGTTTTTGCGCGCAAGGCGCGTTTGCCGGTGTTTTCGACATTTTTGTCGTCCTTGGAACCCGTTGGAGTTCTGGGATCCAAAAGTTTATTTGAGGCTGAAATCGATTTCGCCAAAGAAGTGCAATCGGCGACTACGGCAAAAACTAAGACATTTGTCATGATGGATGAAATCTTCCATGGAACCAACGCGCACGACGGGGTTGAAGCTGCTCAAATCTTTTTGGACGAATTGTACACATCGACAACCGTTTTCAGCGTGGTGTCAACGCATTATTTGGAATTGCCCACACGATACAAAGACCGTGTTCAAGCGATGTGCATGGATGCAACGCGTAAAGACGATGGTAAACTCGAATACACCTACAGGCTCAAACGGGGTGTCAATGCACTGTCGAGTGTGCGTGAAATCTTGGAAGAGCGCGGGTTCACGAAATAAACGTTTTGTGGATTACTGCATTGATGTTGCTTTACATTGCAATGTTATGTGATTTTTGTCAGTAAAGAATTGATGCGAAAAACACGCAAACGAATATAGAAAATGCAATTAGCTATTCTGACAAAAAAAACAGATGATTGTGTGGTGCAACACCCGTTTCCTCGACGACTTGTATAGACTTCACCCGACATAACGTACAAAATTCATACGCAGTTTCTGGTGAAAAAAGAAGGGTTGCCAGTGTCGGTGAATTCGGAAAGATTTGAAATTTACAGAGTTAGAGACCTTCACACGTCCGAGAGACGCACTTTTGGATGAAGTGGTTCTTGTGATACATGTAAAGATACGTAAACTCGGGATTGATATTTTACAAAACCGAGCGAATGCGAGATTTTGAACGCAGCGTTTTACAAATGTTATGCGTGATGCTCCGCTGAAATTAAACGATGTAGACAAATCGTAAAGAAGCGTGCATTTACCGTTCACGTTGTTCGTCCACAATATGTGAGGGAACGCTGAAAAAGATTTAAATTTGTCAAATTTTCACTAAAGTGTTGCAAAAATTGACAAGTTTATAAAACCGAGCGAATGCGAGATTTTGGCTGAAACGTGTAGCGTTTTACACGAACCACGAGAGATAACGATTCAAGGACCCAACACGACAAGTTTTCACACATCCTCCTTCGATGTGTTGAACCCACGACGCATCCGAGATTTCCTGTGACGACGAGCGCAGCGGCGACGAGTGCCACCCGTAAATTTATTAATTTCATATAGACTCAAACCAGTTAACCCGACAATTTCCAATGGACTCAAACCACTTAACCTACGTTTGGGGTGCTTGATTAATAATTTCAGGACCCTCGATCTGTCGTATGTTTGCGCATATCGAATTAGGGTTGTCATCTGCAATTTATTCGGAGTAAATCGGTCATCATTTAACAATTTCAAAACTAAAGCACGATGTTCACCAACAATTGCTCCACAAATTATTTGTGTAAATGCAATCACAACGTTGTTATCCGAAAGTCTTCCAGCAGCGTTTTCGCTAAATAGTTTGTCCAGAATTGCATACAGGATTTCTTCGTCTCCCTCAGTCCCAAGTTGTCTAAAGTCGTTCCCATAATCGATCATTCGCTTTACAACCTCACTAAAATCTGGTGCAAACAAAAGATATTCTGCAATCTCCGATTTCTCCGTAACATTTCGAAGCGAGCCGACCCGTCGCGCCGAGAGTGCACGAATATTTTCTGCGGAAATCGGAGTTCCAGATTCAATGACGGACACAAGCCGGTCCAGGTTTTCAATCCAGTTGTCAGCAAATGTCTTAAACGGCAATCTTAACTTGGGCGAATTCCATTCCGTGTCAAGTCGGGCACGTTCCGTTTCCAATTTTTGAATTAATTTCAGCGTAAACTGACGAATTTCAGCATGTGTGTCTGCGTTCATCACCATTGTATTGTCAATTCGGGCAGACAGACCGTGAACGCGTTCCAATTTTGCATCCAATGCCAGAGCGGCAGTCGCGGCGTTCATTCTCTATGAATGAACATCGGTTTTCTTCGGATAAAAATCACACATACCCATAGAGGAAATGGAATTAGCGCGTCAACTGCGTCCCAACACAACCATCCGGGATGCACGGGCAGCATACGCAGATTTGAAAGCCGCACCGTGTTCAAACGCACTAACTCTATCGCGCATCGGTATTCCTGCACTCGATCACTTCTTTTTGCACCACCGCCTTCGTGCCAAAACCAAGCGGCACATTTCGTTCGTGGAAGCGCTACGGGACCCCGCCATTGTGCGGCGACTAACGGATCTCGTGGCTCAATACAAGCAAGTTGATATTGCAACACTCACGGCGCAAGAATTGTTGGTGCGCCAATATTCCGTATTTCAACTGTATTACGGAACAATTAATCAATTTCGACCACTTTCAGCAAAGCACTTGTATTGCATCCTGAAACCAACCGTTGGCATTTTGGATTTTAGCGCAGGATGGGGTGGACGCTGTTTGGCTGCCATGGCACTTGGAATTCCCTACATTGGTATCGATGCGAATACGCGATTACGGCCGGCATACGAACGCATGGTGGCAGCATTGGAACCAACGGCGTCTGTGAACATGTACTTTCAACCGTCGGAAACGTTCGATTTCTCACGGCATCGCTACGACCTTGTGATGACCAGCCCACCGTATTTCCGACTGGAGGAATATGAAAAAATGCCTGAATATGGCTCAAAACAGGGGTTTTTGGATGTGTTTTTTCGACCTGTAGTGGCAGCGGCGTGGGCTGGATTGGAGGTTGGGGGTCACATGGCACTTAATATGCCGTCTGAAATGTACGATGCAGTACGCGACTTGCTGCCGCGTGTGACACGAACGATTGTTTTGCCCGTACACAATCGGCATCCTGTGGGGGCGCGTGTTGGAGTTTTAAACAATGCACCACGGGGTGAGGTCGTGTATGTGTGGCGAAAAATGAGGCGGCAAACACGTGGTCGAAAACAGCCGATTGAGTTCATTTAGTCGTGGATTGCTCGCGATGCGAACATTTTCAAAAGGGACGTTTTGCACTTTGAGAATCAACATGTGAAATGGATGTCTGATAAACGCGTTTGCATTGTTTGCAACCTTTCATTCGGGTCGTTCAAACAGAGCGATTTTTGAACCATTGTTCCCGCTCCGCCTCTCTTCCAGCAGTTAGACTGAACACATTGGGCGGCGGAACGGGATCCATGGGATTGAACAACAAACGGTAAAGGGTGGATTCGATGGCGGTAAAAAGCGCAATGAGACGACGTTTAATTGTGACAGCTGCGTTTTTTTGCTATGACGCATTTAATGGATTGATTGTGTGTTTTCATCGTCAACACAAAACATCACTCGCGACGACGGATGCATTAATATTCACATGTTTTCGTTGTCCCAAAAATTGACACCACATTTTCCGCGGCCACGATGATAGATGGGCGTTGTTTTTAGCGGATTAGTGGGCATGTATGCTCTTTGTAGTGTTTTCACCAGCATTTGGCAAGCAGAAAATGCGTGCGCGCATCGGCCATCCGACGTCGAAATACTTGAAATTTATAGTTTGTCACCACATCTATGCGCGCCAGGAATGCGCGCAACTCGCGATGCAAACGGTTCAGTGTTACACACACACTTTAATTCGGGCAATGATGGTTTGTTTAGAGACGGGTGGACAATCTCATGGATGCCCGAGAATGAAGAACGCAATATATTGTTTGAGTCATTTGGAATCAAATCCAAAAATTTGTCACCAGAGCGTTCGAGTACTCTCAGAATTGAACAACGAACGATGAAGGGACCCGTTTGGGTGGATTCAATGGCGGCAGACAAACGGCGGTGGGTTGCTGTGTTAAACAGCGCAATGCGCCGACGATGGCCGTTTACGATAGCGGCTGGGGTATTTGGGGTATTTGGGTATTACAGCGCTGATAGCTGCTGAAATCTGACAAGCGGAAACATCGGCACAACGCGTGATGTCAACTGACAAAAAATGACAATGAACACATTTTTGTCGATTGAGCATAATGGATGCAAACTATAGAACCCAAATACAGTATCATTTTTTACTGTTTAATCCTCACATGCGTCATCACATACTTCATCACATGCGTCATCACATGCGTCATCACATACTTCATCACATGCTTCATCGCGACCTAACATCCATGTTGCTCCGAAACAACCGTTTGTCCGCATATACGCGAGACGCTGTGCTCCGTAATCGAGCTCAAATTGTGTATTCTGCGATGGAAATGGCCCATACTCTCTTTGCCGTTACTGTCAACGACTACAAAGAGTTCGCAGCCCGTGAATATGCACGCGCAATTGAAGGTCTTGAAATGGAAGCTGTGCAGTTGGATAACGCGCTGCAGGGAGGTGCTTACAAATGTCAAAATACGTGGATTTCGCCCCTAAAAACACTGCAGATTCTGCAACCAAAATTTCACTTTAATCCCGCATACCCGAATGCGCTGACGATTTCAGCGGGAGCCGGCGAGTTTGAATTGGTGCGCATGTTACTAATGTTTGGTCCTGGTGGTTCCGTCGCTCCTGCCCTGCATGCAGCGTGTAAAGGAGGGCATACGGAAATCGTCCGTCTGCTCCTGGAAACCGTAAAACCTTCGAGAAAAAATATGCGTGTTGCATGCCAAAATGGACACACGGAAATCGTCCGTCTGCTCCTGGAAACCGTAAAACCTTCGAGAAATTTAGTGGATGCAGGAAATTTACTGGATACAACCCACATCGAATGTGCATGTGCGATGGGGCGCACCGAAATTGTTCGAATACTTCTGACACACATCGAGCCCACACCCATTGCATTGTATATCGCATGTAAAAACGGGCATGCGGGTGTTGTTCGTTTACTTCTTCATCGCACGGACCTGAACATGCCAATCATTGATGCATCATGTGGTACATCACTCAAAATAGTTAGACCATTCGAAATCGCATGCATTGAAGGGCACTTGCACATTGTCAGAATACTGCTCCCGCATGTTTCTAAACCCTTGCATTTACCCGGGAGGCTTTGCTTACATGCGGATGTAAAATTGATTCGATTGTTGATGGCGTATCACACATTTACACACAACGATTTGCTTGACGCGATTTGCACAATTAATTATGATGTTGTTGAATTACTTAAAGCACATGTTAAAATTAATCGGGATGAGATCATTGACTATGCAAATACAGAAATATCGCATTCAATGAAAACAAATTTATATTCTTGGTTATTTGTGGAAACTGTAGAACAGCGCATTCAAAATGCGACATTACGCATACGGTTTATGATTCAACAATCATTGATTTCCCCGTTTGATATATTCGAAACAATTGTTGACTCTGCATGTAAATTTAACAATGTGTATTGGATTCATGAACAACCACAAACGGCAGTTGCATCTTTGGAATACGCAAAAAAACACTATCATTCGCATCCTAATTTTAAGACGGTTGTAGACGCGATTCTTACACACATACCACCCACTCTTGGCGACACTCTTGGCGACTTGGCTGAAAAACTGCCATCTCCAACCTGAGGAATTCGATTCGAACGAAATCGAAACACCCAATAGAGAATCATGGCATTGACATCCGCGTTTGGACGGTTCAAGTCTTTTGTCGCATACATCCACAATACGGTGGTTAAACCCGTTATCGATGAATGTACGGACACGGGCTGTACAATTAAGGGCCTCAATGCCGAAAACGCCGCATCGAGAATGAGTCCCGGACTTGATATTACGGCGAATGACAACGACGTCATGAAATACAGACTGTCAACCATTGAATTAATGGACGCAACAAACACCGTAACAAACATTGAAAAATATGAAGAAACACTTCTTCAATTGCTGTTTCTTGAAATTGAGGATTTTTTGTTGAACAACGGCGAAGAGGACTTGCCACCAACAATGCCAAATTTTGAAGCCTTTCTCAAATCAAAGGAACAAATCCCGAAATTAATCAAGGTGCTGTATTTGGCACACAGGTATCGTGTTACCGGCAAATTAACGCCCATTAAAGCCGTCAAATTTCCCAAACTGACGGAAGTCTTGGCCATTTTTATTGTTCGCCATGCACTCGTCAATTTGAATGTAGATCTGCTGTCATTGGGCAATTATGCACCCTCACGGTCCGAATTGGAATCCCTCGTAGAGAGCGACAATACGGATGAAAAACGCAGCGAAAACAACCCCATGATGCTCAATCATGAACCCGCTCGCAAAATCACAAAACACTTTGGTCGTCCCGGTGTACTCCACACGCTGAATCGAAAGACTCTCAAGAAACCGCTCAAGAAGATTCAACTCACTAAACAACAATTGCGCGCACTCGGACGCCACGCCTACAATCCTGCAAATGTGGATAAAATGCGAATGGTGCAATACGGGAATACGGCGAATATTTTCAAACCCAGCGTACTGAAACCGTATGGACCGAGCAATCGCCCATTTGTGGATCCGGACGAAATTAACGACATTCTGGGGGACATGTTCAATACATCCGTGGTGAAACGGGCTGTGCGTGCTAAAACTGCGAAATTGAAGAAAAAGGAACGTGCGGAGAAACGGGCAACGCGCAATGCCAGAGTGCATGCGCGCGTTAAAAATGCAGTGATTCCTGCGCCCATCCGTTTGCCACTTGTTGTGCCTGGGGTTTCTGGAGCTTCTGGGAAGAATAGTTTATCCTATTCGTCGTCGTCTTCTTCAAGCAAAAGCGGACCCAAAGTTTCTGCTGCTAGTGGACCCAAAGTTTCTGCTGCTAGTGGACCCAAAGTTTCTGCTGCTAGTGGACCCAAAGTTTCTGCTGCCAGTGGACCCAAAGTTTCTGCTGCCAGTGGAGCCAATGTTTCTGCTGCCAGTGGAGCCAATGTTTCTGCTGCAAGTGGAGCCAATGTTTCTGCTGCAAGTGGAGCCAATGTTTCTGCTGCAAGTGGAGCTGCTAACGGAGCAACCAACGTTTATATGACCAACGTTTCTGCTGTCAGCGAAAACGGTGTATACGACGAAGAGTAAACCCTCGCTCTGTTTTTGTGAAAAAATACGTTTTAATAATACATGTATTATTATGAAAACGCAATCCTGTGTCTGAAAATCGCCAATGCTCACCCTCGGTGGCGCTCGGTTTTAATAATCTTACACACAATTGCAAAAACAATGTAAGTTTGTCATTAATCGAACATGCGGTGTGGCTAACGGTTATCGCGTGTAAATTGCTCGTATGCTTTTTGATTTGGAAAGAGGAGGAAATTCATCAAGCGCTAAATTCGGGAGAAATTTGTTCGTTGAGAGAGGTGTTGTTGTAAGCGATGCAACAAACGAAAATCGTTTGCTCCTGGAGCTGCAAATGACACTGATGCTCTCCCGTGATGCCGTTTGAACGATGTGAACTGCAACTTCGAACGGACACACGGAATTTGTTCGCATGCTTCTTGACCAAAAAAGGTGCACTTAATTGCGCATTCGTGGTACGCGGATTCAACTCGACATACCGGAAGTGAAAACGTGTTGCAAAAATCCGGCACAGATGTACGCAAAAATAAAAGCTCAAAGTAGACAATGATTACCACCGCATCCTACAACATTAGTTGGGCAAACAGCGCAGGACGTTACGCCGACAATGTGTATACCGCCCAGCCGCGTCCAACTGAGCACAAATTTATTGCGCGCGCAAAGGCCCCGTATGAATTTTGGAAACATGTTCTCGAACACATTTCTCATTTTGTTACGGAGAAAAAGCCATCGTTCATTGGATTCCAAGAAGCAGGCCGCGTGGATGACATTCTTAGCCTACCCGCGTTGGCGGATTACCACCACCACGTGAATCAACAAAAACATGCGGTCCTGTTGACGGTGTGGCACAAGGACCTCGGTGAGCTTGCGCATGTTGAAGATGTCGACATGGGAGCACATTTTGATGAATACAGCGGATGGAATGACTTTGGTCGCCCACTAACGGCTGTGACTACAACTCGCGGATTTCAGCTGATAAATCTGCATTCTCCGTATGGCGAACGGCCTGAATTTACTGCATGGCAGGAGCGCGCAATTGCACCGTTTGCAACGGGCGACCCTGCGAAACTCTTCATTGTGGGCGATTTCAACAATCCTCAGTTTTCAAACCGTGTGCCCTTACAATTGCCCACTGCACGGCTGACGCCCGGCAATGAAGCGATTGTTGCGAGCTGTTGTCATACGGAACGCGCGTTTGCCGTCTATAAATACATACGCGGTGGCGATTATTGTTTTGGGCTCAATGTGGTACACCCTCTTACGGTGTTCCCGAGTCCAACGGATGATGTTGGGGCAAGTGTGGCCAGTGACCATGAATTGGTTTGGGCGACGTTTACAACAGGAGCAAAGGGCGGGCGTCGCCAAACACGGAAACGTCAAACACGGAAACATCGCCAAACACGTCAAAAACGCACACATAAATAGAAATGGATTATAAAGCAAACCTTCGTACATCGTTGTCACTCGATGGTTTGAGAACAAACGCGGACCCCGTTCCATCGCCGCACGAGAATCGGAAACGGGAGCTGTTTGTTAAGCCTGCACAACGGTCCTGGTACCTTCCTTCAACAATGCGGTTAATTCGTCAAAATGGAACTGAGAATGCATCGCACTTGCGGGCCAAATACGCATTTCCACCAAAAAGCGAAGGCTTGCTCGATTGGCTGGACCGACAACAAACATATATCGCACGTCTTTCGAAACGTGACAAGGAAATCATGCGCAGCTATACGTTTTGGGGTGACACACTCGTGAACAATTACGCACGCGGCACACTCCACGACCTTACGGAAATGTTTGCGCACCCCGATTCAATCCAGAAACACCTCTCGTTTTTGGGTTATTATATGTATGATTTGTATGATACGTTGACGGATCTTGAATATAAATTGCCTCGGTCTGAATTGATGATAGGCGACGTCGACGATCCTCAAGTGAGTAAACTGGCTGCTGCAGCCATGTTATGGCAAAATAAAGACTATTTCGTACTTCCGGAATTCATTGCACCCTTTCTTGCAGCGTATTCAAAAGACCTCAAGCGCATTATTGAAGCCGCACCGCGACTCACATCGCCTCTCGTCGTCTATCGGGGATTTCAGTCCGAAGCGCATTTGCGTGGACTCGAATACGAAAATCCCGATTTTATTTCAACATCGATAAGCATCCCCAAAGCGTTATCCTTTTCGAGAACACAGCCTGGAATGTACATGAATCATTTAATGAAACATACGAACGTCGAATATTACGGCGGTCTGTATGAACTTACGATCGACTCTGAAATTCCGTGTTTATACATGGAATTAAATACAAAAGTCGATAACGAATACGAGGTGTTGTTACCACCTGGGTTACATTTCACGTTTGATTCAAAAATTCACTACAAATTATACGAAGCGTCGCGGTTTCCTGCGCCAGGGCATGGACCCGTAGTCCGGGAAAAGAGAATTGGGATTGTACATGTTGCAGTTGGTCGCAATGTTGGTCGCAATGTTGGTCGCAATGTTGTAGGTGGTCTGCGTAAAACACGCCGTAGGAAATAGTCGGTCGCAATGCTGTAGGTGGTCTGCGTAAAACACGCCGTAGGAAATAGTCGATCGTAAAATCAATTTTTATACTAAGAATGTATCAAAAATTGATCATACAGAACTTGCGGGGGAAAGTTGACAAGGGGAACTGTGTTTGAAAACTGAGCGAATGAATTCGGGATTCCATGTACTGCTTTTGCGAACAATCGCACAAACGAAAACGCCAGTGTTATCGTTTGAAGATACAGCAGGAGATGTAGGATTGGTTTGGTTGTCAACTGAATCCGAAACACCTGAGAAAATTAACGCAGCGCTTCAGATTGCGTGTCAGGAAGGGCACACAGAAATTGTTCGTATGCTCCTGGATCCAGATCGTGGAATTGATCCAGCAGCAAATGAAAATCAAGCACTAAAAATTGCATGTTGCGGCGGACACACTGAAATTGTTCGTTTGCTCCTTGATTTGCCGTTGGAAAGAGGCGTTAATCCAGCTGTAGACGACAATTTGGCTCTTCGATATACAATTCGAAACGGACACACGGAAATTGTTCGTTTGTTCCTTGAGCTACCGCTGGAAAGAGGAGTTGATCCAGCAGCAAATGACAATGAAGCAATCATTTGGGCATGCAGAAACGGACACACTGAAATTGTCTGTTTGCTCCTGGATTTGCCGTTGGAAAAAGGAGTGAATCCGGGGAATAATAAAGCGCTTCGAAATGCATGTTGCAACGGATACCTTGAAATTGTTCGTTTGCTCCTTGAGCTACCGCTGGAAAGAGGTGTAAATCCTGCTGCAAATGACTATGAAGCATTGCGAATCGCAAGTAAAAACGGCCATACGGAAATTGTTCGTATGCTGAAAAAAACCCCGCTTAATTTACTTGTAAGGAATGCAGTGTTCTTTCGTCCGGAGGAATTTGTCGGCGATTTCTGGTCTGATGAAATTCCTCTGGACGGAGATTGTGCTTAGAACTGCCAAAATGAATCAAAAAATTTAAGGTTCATACCGTTTTGGCACACATCGCCTTAAATATTTTGTTAATAACTATCTGGAAACGGCTCGTTCATTGCATTCCTTATTTACTTGCGAGTTCTTACGGGCGATGAACCCGCGCCTGCGTCAGCCCGCAATGTTGGAGGTGCTCGAGGTGCTGACACGGGTGCTCGAGATGCTGACGGTGCTGCTGACACGGGTGCTCGAGATGCTGACGGTGCTGCTGACACGGGTGCTCGAGATGCTGACGGTGCTACTGACACGGGTGCTCGAGCCGCTCGCACGCCTGCCGCCTCCACCAAATCCCGTCGCCAATCCGGATGAAACATGTATCCAGACGACCCCGTTGAAAACTTAAAGCATTGAATGTGGTCGCCACGTTCATTCATGTGCTCATTCGCGTGCAATTCACAATCAACTGCTGAACTTTGAACCACAAGATTGAGTCCATCTGCCAGCGTTTGTTTCTTCGTTGCAATGTCAAAAATCACTTCGTCTGTCGTACGCCCACCATCCGACGTCATAACGGTCGCAGCCTTCGTCTTTTGTTCCGTAGTAAACGTTGACAAATATGTAAAAACCTCAACAGTGCGCTCTTCCCAATTCAAATTCATGTGGCTGCACAAACGAATCGCGCGTCCAACCACTTGCTGAAGTCGCACATTATTCCAGTACGGCTCCATGATGTGCACCTGGCGCGTATTTGCCAACGAAATACCTTCAGCACCCGACTGCGTAATCATGAACACTTTGCACACACGCCCATCGCGGTTATCCGGCGCATCACCCAACAGTTCCTTGCACTGCGACGCAAGTCGACCAGGCAAACCCCGTATGTTCGCATTGTACAATTTCAGAAGAAGTGTGCGCTTTTCCTTCTCGATATCACCCGTGTACAAAATATAGCGCGGACGAGAGCGGTCTGCGCGCATAATGACGTCAGGAATAAACCACTCACCTGTAGCATTTTTCTGAATGTCCAACGGCATGAATTGCTCTTCCGCAGCACGCAACGCCGCTGCAAAAATACCCAATCCTTCGAGCGTTTTGAAATTCGAATACACAAGCACTGGACCAGGGCTCGCTCGTACATTCCCGATAATTGCTGCGTATTTAGGCGAATATGTTGCCAAATTGTCGCGAAGATAATTTTCCGCTTGCGCTTCAATTCCGCTCATGAGAGTGCCAACAATTCGTGCCAGCTCTTCGTCCAACGGCTCGTCCATCGCATCCTTTGCCTTTTCGATTTCTGCAGCTGCAACGGATGAGTCCGCGAATGTTACGGTGCGAACGCCTCCCGATTTAATTTCACCTGCAATTTCAGCTGCGAATTCTGCCGCATCCGCTTCATTTACGTCACGTGGAGGCTCGTCTTCAACATCCAAGTCCACTTCAACAGCGTCGAGTTCGTCGGCGTGTTCATCTTCATCTCCTTTTCCTTTTCCTTTTCCTTTCCCCTTTTTGTCGCTCAATCCCAGCAGTTTTTGGCGAGCCGCTTTACCCATTTTGGGTCGTTCAACCTCCGACGGAAACACCCAATTGCACGCAGCTCGCGAACCGGCCAAGAAACCCGTTTGCAAATTTTTGGTTGCCAATGCATACAAATCCACCGGACCATCGCCTTTCGGCTTATCTGTAGCCGGTTTCTTCTTTTTGCTATCCGCTTCAATTTCCGCCGTGCGAATCTCCACATATTTTGAAAACATAAAGTCCGACATTGGCACCAAGACCTTTTCACTTCGCGTTGTGCGAGGCATCAGGTCGTCGCCGCCGCCGCGATAATACGACACGAGTCCCTGTGTACGCGCTTTGAGTACATTTGCATTCTTGATCGCCAGTGTCGCGCGATCCACGAAATTGCCCACAAATGTGTCTTGATCATCCGGCAACACGGGAAATGTTGCAAGTGTAAAGTATTTAGCAGCCTCTTCTGCGTTCGTGCTGATCTCCGCAATTACATCATCATCAGGTATCCTTCCAGCAAGTGATTCTGCGCGCGCTTTGCGAGCATCCATAACAATTTTATTTGCGCTGCTCGCGGACCCTTTTTGAACTGCATTCATGCCTTCTAATTCACCGATCAACTTCACCGCCCACAAATCCATATTGCGTTCATTCGACGTTTCGACCGGCGGAATATCGCCCTGTTCCATACGGACAAATCCCAGAAACTTATTTGTACCATCTTCGACAACTTTCGTGAATCCGTAGGGAACCGGTGACACCGTAAAGGTTTTCCCATCTTCACTGAAATCCACATAATCAATTTCCGGATGTACAGCAGTCCAGGCTTCAATGGTTCGAATCATCGAATTTTTGTATTGAATGTTTACTGTACGGTATTCGCCACCAATCAGATTCATCAAAATCGCCAATTCCTGTGCATAATTGATCATGGGTGTCGCGGACAAACCAATCACTTTGACGCCAACGGCATTGCACAAGAGACGATACAGCGTATAACCGCGCGGATAGCGATATCCTTGAATCACCTCGCGGTCATATGGCATGCTCCATGTGAATTCTCGGGGCTCAATATCCTGAATAAAGTCTGCTAAGAGTCTGCCGCCCAATTTCGTTCCGTTGATTGTACGCACCAAATTGTGAATTTCCTCCACAATAACAACAGCATCATCAAACATGGATTTACCATTTATTACACTGTCTGTCGCAAGTTGTGCAAGTACAGCTGGATCCACACCGTTGTAGTGAATGAATTTGAAACGGTGAGCCATGTGCTCCGTTTGCTGTTTAAGAATCGATGCCTGCGCTTTGGATGAAAGTGCATCCCAATTACTGGGTTTTGATGGATCCGGAATCCATGCACCGCCCGTCTCAAGAATGGTTTTTTCAGGCAATGCCAAATACCCTTGCGTAGCCCATGCAAACGCTGCTGGATTTTTGGCGCCGATTGGCATAAAACTCCAATAATTGTTTTGACGCAAAGGGAAAAATCCACATTTCCCAAGTTCGTTACGGTAGTTGTCTGCAAGTGTCGCGGGTGTTAGCACGTAAATCTTTTTCGTCGGCCCCCAATACAAGGCTTCCGCAGCGGCAATGGATGTGCACGATTTACCGGACCCCAACCCGTGATACGTCAAAACACCGCGATACGGTGTTCCGCGACTCATCATGTCACGCACCAATTTCTGGTAATAAAAGGTTTCCACTTTATTGGGGTCGCGCAGTCGACATGCCTCCGGATTCGGATGTGCTTTTGCGTCTGCAAATTCTTTACGGGCGGTTGCTGTGGCTGTCGCTGTATCCATACGGTTTTCCGTCTGAAGTTTAAATACTCGATTCATAAACGGCGAATACCGCATGAATGTTTGAATCATGAAATTGCCAAACGCTTTACGGGAAGATGGCATGTAAATACCCAAGGCAGGTTTGGCCTCCGTTGGATCCGTATACGTTGCGAGTTTGTTGAGAGTGTCTCGAGGAATCTTCGTTTCTCGTTCACTAAATGCAATGACAGGAATTTTCATTTTCTCAACGACATGGGTTTCAACAGACGAAACAGGCGTACGAGGCCGGGAAGTGGGGCGTTTCTTCTTCTTCACCTCCTCTGAAGGATCCGTTAATTGAATGCGTGTTCGTCGACTAACAGCGACCTTGCTTAAATGTATGGGCCGGCGTAAACCGATTGGGGCATTTTCTGGAATACCATCGGCCATGTCTCTATCGTCTCCGATTAATTTCTTACAGGATACCGCGGCGTGCATTTTCCGTATAAATTTTTGACGCCTAAAATTCATGCGGGAAAGTTTCATTTGGGGGGAACTATGCATTCAACACATTCGAACCCATGTCTGCACTCGGCACATACAATGCGACACGGGTTTGCGTAGGCCATTCGTACTGTGGCTCATCGATTGGGAATTGACCGCAGGAAGTTGTTGTTGATGTTGTTGTTGATGAAATTGTTTTAACAGGTAGCAACAGTGCAAATCCAATTGCAAGAAGGATGACAAACAACACAATTGTAAACGGTTTCATGTCCTCTGATCTTAACGAACGGAAAAAGATGACGCGATGGATACTCCGTAATCGAATAGATAGATGGCTCTTTCTGCAGCACCGAAAAAACCTGCAGCGCCGCCGCCAGACGCCCGCATTCTAACCCACCGGGGGTATGCTCTTCGCAAAGACTGGCTCACGCCTGAACAAGTTCGTACTCTACGTTCGGAGCTTACGGTTAAACCGAACATTCCGGACGAGTTTGCCAAGGGCATTGATCCTTTCCCAATTTACCACGAAAGTGCAACGCGGTATTACGTCCCACGCTTCTGGGGACTACAAAACTACGGCGAGCCCGATGCAGATGTCCGTGAGCCTGGTAAACCCCTACGGCCTGAGCTCAAATGCACCATTACGCTGCGACCCAAACAAGTGCCCATGGTGGATGCGTTCAAAGCCGGAGACGGGTTTCTGTGTGTACCGTGCGGTGAAGGCAAAACCGTCATGGCAATCTATACAATGGTTGAAATCGTGAAACGTCGCACGCTCATCTTTGTGCATCAAGAATTTCTCGCGGATCAGTGGGAAGATGCCCTGAAAACAATGGTGCCTGGGATTCGCATTGGGCGCGTGCAAGGTTCCAAGGTTCAGTTGGGAGCCGTCGAGCACAAAGAACCGACCGTTGCTGCATTAAAAACACGCCTCAAAGAACTTGGATTGAAAGTCACCGGCAAACGGGCGGATCTGGTCGCACGCTTACATGAAGCCGGCGTGGATTTATCAGGCGACCCCACCGAAGAATACGATGTTACAATCTGTATGATTCAGACGATTGTTTCGCGCGATTGGTCGGAAGACGCCTTTGACGGGTTCGGCTTTAGCATTTGGGACGAGGGACACCATCTTGGTGCTCAACAATTCAGTCGCGCCATGATCAATGTGCAAACGCTCCATTCGATGGGGCTTTCGGCCACGCCGGAACGCATTGACGGTCTGGACCGTGTTTTCCTGTGGAATATTGGTCCAATCCGTTACCAAATTAAAGTCCGTGAGGCAGACACAAGCGTTGAAGTTCGCGTTCTTCAATATACGCACGAAGATGAGGCGTATTCGGCGGCCCCGTTGGATGCACGCGGGGAAGTATCGCGTCCTCGTCTTTGTACACAATTGGCATTGTTTGCACCGCGCACAGTGTCCATTTGTGATGAACTTGAGCCGTGTCTTCGCGAAGGGCGTCAGCTGTTAATTCTGAGCGACAGACGGGAACATTTAGCTGCATTTGAGGCTGAATTCGCACGGCGTGGGTTTACATCCTGCGGGTATTATGTGGGTGGCATGAAAACGGCGGATCGCGAATTGTCTGCAACCAAACAGATTGTTCTTGGAACATTTATGCTTGCAAGTGAGGGCATGAACATACGGAGTTTGAATGCTGTTGCGTTGGTTACACCGAAGAGTCGAATTGAACAGGCTGTGGGGCGCATTTTCCGGCTCAAAAAAGAGGAGCGGAAATTTGCGCCGATTATTTATGACGTTATTGACATGGCGCATGGTGTATGTGTGCGCCAATTTAGGAAACGTCAGAAGTTTTACAATCAGTGTCAATATTATGTGCAAATGATCCGTGGTGGTTCAGACGTTGAGGACGGATCGGTGGATGAGGAAGAGGACGACGAACCACCAGAAACGACATCAGATTCGACAACAGGTGCGAAAACAGGTGCGAAAACAGGTGCGAAAACAGGTGCGAAAACAGGTGCGAAAACAGGTGCGAAAACAGGTACGAAAGAACGCCCAATGTTTCGTTCGTAACACGTCCAAAAGATGTTTCTAAAATCGCCAATGCTCTTCAAAACCCTCGCTCTAAAAACTAAAAGAATCGTTAGCTAAAATTCAGTGTCACGAAGTTTTCTTTAAAGGAAGAATTCAAAAGTTTTGCTCACACAAACCCCCTCGATTTTAAACCTGTTTACATGGGTGAAATGGACGCCAATAACGGGCGAACGCTCCAAGGAGCCGATTCGGGAGCAGCAGGCTTGCATGTCATAGATGGGACTGCTGGACACCGGGGAGGTTCAACGGATGCACACGGAGGGCACACGGTTGGAGGCGGGCAAACGACTTCAGGGCAACGAGGTCTCGGGCATGGAGGGCACTCTCCCACTTTGCATGGTTTGGAACACGTTGAAATGCATGGAGGACACGGGGGTACGGAGGACTTCAGCACATATCGGCTCATGTCTGGCGGCGGAGGAATTTCAGACCGCTTGATGTATTCGCTCATATCGGGGCAAACGGGTGGAGGTGGGACACTGGCGCGCAAAACATACTTGGACCAATCAATTTCCGGACACTTGCGATCTCTGTCATGGTCCCTGTCGTGGTCCCTGTCGTGGTCCCCGGCATGGTCACACGGCTTCGGAGGGCACCCGCATTCGTGTTTCGGTTTATTGCAGACACCGCATGTTGTTTGCGTCACTTGTGGGACAAATCCCTCACGCACTCCACGTCCAAAATATCCCAATACCGCACCAACAAGGAGTCCAAGAAGTCCAGCAATAAAGATCATTGACACGGTTGGTTTCATCATTCCTCTCTATTCCGTTGCCGCGATTTTTGACAACAAAATGTATGAATCATCAAACGGCGATTGAGATTTACAGATAAAAAATATGACAGTGTGTCCGTAGGACAATCCATGTTCCTGACAAAAACATACGGACAAATCTTAGCGAAGTTCAATACAACCGTTACTGTACGATTTTAGCGAAGTTAGCAGCAATTTTTGCTGGGGGGCTTAGAAAAATGACGTGCCCAAACATCCATTGCTTTTACAAATAAGATGGCGTTAAATACCGTGCAGACGGCTGCTCTAAACGCGATCATACGAGGCGAAAACATATTTCTTACGGGCGCCGGCGGAACCGGTAAAAGTCACACGATCCAAAAAATCGTTGATTGGGCATCGGCTCGAGGTATTAAATACGGCGTTACAGCTCTAACGGGTACAGCAGCCCTTCTTCTTGGCCTCGGTGCCAAAACCATTCATAGCTGGGCCGGTGTTGGCATTGCGCGCGAAGAAGCCCACAAACTCGTTGAAGTTGTTCGCCGAAATAAACGTGCATGCGACCGCTGGATTAATACGGAATTACTCATCATTGACGAAGTTTCCATGATGACTCCGGATTTTCTGGAAAAACTCGACCTCATTGCGCGATGCATCCGCAAACGCCCTGAAACCAAATTCGGCGGTCTCCAAATCGTGTTTTCCGGCGATTTCTGTCAGCTCCCGCCCATAACAAAAAATGTGGATTCAAGCGGCGGTCCAACCTTCATCTTTGAAATCCCATTGTGGAATCGTTTAATCGACACCACAGTTGAACTCACGGAAATTCTGCGCCAACACGACCCTCTGTTCCAACGGCTGCTCAATGAAGCCCGTATGGGGTCCCTATCGCCTGCATCGGTTGGCATGCTCGAACAGCGCATGGGATTGGATTGGCAAGAGAACGATATTACTCCAACACTCCTGTTTGCGAAAAATGAAGAAGTGGACCGAGTGAATCGTCAAAACATGGATTTATTAACGGGGCCCATTCACACATACGAGGTTGCATCGTACACGACCGGTACCATTACAAAACGAAATACGTCATATATGACACGTGAACGCTTTAATGTTGTGTCGCCCGACGACCCTGATTTGCATATTGCAATGGAAAAACTGGACAATGATGCACCGTATGAAAAAACGCTGGAATTGCGCGAGGATGCGCAGGTCATGTTGTTGTTCAACATGGATACGGAGATTGGACTTGTCAACGGGTCTCGTGGGCGTGTTACGGGATTTAGCGAAGATGGCTCGCCCATGGTTAAATTCATGTGTTTACCGCACCCCATTCTTGTGGGTCCCAACAAATGGGAATTGCCTGACTATAAAGGCGCTGGGCGTGAGCAGATTCCGCTCAAAGTTGCATACGCCATCACGATTCACAAGAGTCAGGGTGTTTCGTTGGATACGGCGCTCGTCGATATTGGATCGTCTACATTTGAATATGGACAGGCGTATGTGGCATTGAGTCGTGTGCGTACCCTTACGGGTCTGTATGTGTGGAAGCTGGATCCAAACAAGATACGGGCTCACCCCAAGGTTGTTGAGTTTTATGCGCAATTGCACAGGGCCCAAAATGCTGTTTCGGGTGCTTCAGGTGCTTCAGGTGCTTCAGGTTCTTCAGATGCTCCAGACGCTCCAGATGTTCCAGATGCTTCAGATGATGTTCCAGATGAACGTGTAACCGACACAAAAAGTATCACAATAACTGCAGAAGAAATGGCAGAAGAAACTGCAGAAGAAGATGAAAAACCGGATGAAGACCCCGCGGAAGAAAACGATGTGAAACGAATTGTGTTACTAACACCATCGACGACGACGCCTTTCTGGACAACCGACAGCCTTGGACCCGTCTGGTCTCCAATTGTACTCTCTTTCCTCTCGAGTCCCGTTGGTCGACGTATTGCCGAACAACTCTTGGCATTGAAACACAGCGGCGCATTCATTCAACCTGCACCTCAAGATGTGTTTGCAGCTCTTCGCGCATGCCCTACCGGTGCCGTACGTGTCGTCATTCTTGGACAAGACCCGTATCCCACCGCAGGTGTTCCTCATGGTCTGGCATTTAGTGTAAAAACGCCAAAGCTGCAACCCAGTCTCAAAAACATCTTCATTGAATTGGGCATGGATTTAGGCGTGGAACCGCCCACCAACGGGTGTCTGACTCGATGGGCTGAACAAGGCGTACTTTTATTGAACGATGTTTTAACCGTTACCGTTGGAGCACCGCAATCACATTCAGGACTTGGATGGGAAGGACTAACAGCGCGGATTCTAATGGAAGTCTTGACGATAAATCCCCATGTTGTTGTGCTTGCATGGGGGCGCTTTGCACAGAAAAAACTGGATACATCTACGATTTCTGCACTCATTCGACGCAAAGGGCATACGGTACTCCGCTCCGCCCATCCGAGTCCCTTGTCTGCAAAATCAGGCTTCTTTGGGACGCGCCCGTTTAGTCGTGCGAATGATGCGTTGGTTGCACACGGACAAGCACCGATTCAGTGGCTCTAACTCCGAACTAGTTTCTGAGTGTCCTCCATGTTTTTTGATTATTAAGAGCTGGCTAAAAATTGACATGCAATGGCCGCGTATAATGATGAATGCCATGACCGAAACATTGTATCGCGCTATCGAGGATGCACACGGGTTTCTTGCGGAAATCCAAACACGCCCTCTTTCACCAGTCTTTCTCGCAACCGCAGCCCGCATTCACGCAGAAACGATTGGTTTGATCGAATTAGAATTGGTCCGTGTGGACAAAGGAATCCCGCGCAGGGGTCGACCTGAATGGTCTTTTAACGTTCAAATTCTAAAAATTCTTGCAACTCGGAAGGATTTATCGGACCCTGCGTGTATTGAGCGCGCAGCGACAGAGGGTGACGCAGAATGTGTTGCGCTCTTGCTTGAAGATGCATCCATTCCAAGCAAATCTTTAGATGCTGCATTTCGAATCGCAATTTATTACGGAAATAATGAAGTTGCCCGTATCCTTTTAGCAGATCCTCGTGTGGACCCTACGTCCAAAAATCAATCGTTAAATAATTATGCAATTTGGTGCGCGTGCATCCGCGGGAACGTGGAAGCAGTTCGAATGTTGCTTGGACGTGTTGACCCGACAACGGACGACAATGTTTGTCTTCGTGGTGTTGCAAATGCTCCGGAGATTCTTGAAAGCCCTGAAATTGTACGCTTGTTACTCGCAGACGGCCGAGCAGATCCAACGTCAAAGAATAATTTCGCAATCCGTACAGCGTCAGAACGTGGTCACAAAGGGATAGTTCGTTTGCTGCTTGCAGACGGCCGAGCAGACCCAACGGCAGACAACAACTCCGCAATACGTTCAGCGTCAGAAAATGGTCACACTGAAATTGTTCGTTTGCTGCTTGCAGACGGCCGAGCAGACCCAACGGTGAACAACTACATTTCAATCCGCACGGCATTGACCATACGGTACACAGAAATTGTTTGTTTGCTGCTTGCAGACAAGCGGATAGATCCAACGTTCGACAATAATTGGTGTTTGCGAACCGCATCCGAAAAAGGGTACACGGAAGTTGTTCGTGTGCTGCTTGCTGACGAGCGGACAGACCCAACGGCGTCAAAACATAAATCTATTTGTGCCGCATCACAACATGGACACACTGAAATTGTGCGTTTATTGCTTGCGGATGGACGAACAAACCCATCCATAGGTAAAAACACGCCGCTGTATTTAGCAGTTCACGGCAATTTTATTGAGATTGTCCGTATGCTGCTTGCGGATGAACGTTTAACACAGGTTGGGGTGAATGATATATTGACCAGTGCAAGAGCTATCGGACATGTTGAATGTGCAGACATGATCGAACGCTGTATGCAATGTTGACAATTCCAAATGAAAATTTTTGGATGTACCGAATTGTTGAAATTGTAATATTTCCGAATTATTGCCGGGAACGACGGGACTTACGGCGACGACCTCCCGTTGCTCGGGTCGTGTGCCTACGGATTATGTTACGAATATTCTCAGCCTCATTAATTAAAGCTGGGGACACAGCAGTAGCCTCGCGTGTAGCGTATTCCGCAGCTCTTTTCTCGACAAAGGTTATCAGGTGAAGTAAAGCTGCATACACTTCATGTGCGAAGGGTATTCCACCAATCGATGCGAGTTTCGGGCTGGGATTTGTGGAGGATTCAATAACTTTTAAAATTTCCTGCGCGCGATACCGCAGACCAGATACATAACTCGCAATGAACGACGACGTCAACATCATAACGACCCCATTTCTAATTACCGGAGCTCCTGTTTGGCGATTAATCGCAAATCCCAGCTTTAATTCCTCTAAACAATGATATCCATCAAGGATACCCAATTTTAGCGCTCGTATGTCAAGTGGTCCTCCAGGTTCATGTTCACCCATTGTTGTAAATAGATGCCAAAATCCATCCAATAATTTATCCTCAGGTGTTTTAAACCCGCGCGGTCCATACGATGTTAAATTAACTTTTGGCATTCTTTCTACATTACAACACCGAAATTAACCGCATGGAGTGCAATAAAATCGTCGACGTAAAAAATTGACGAGGATGCAGTGCACGTGATTACCCGTGTAAAATGAACGACGACTTATTAACTGAACATGAAGTTAAAGAGCTCGCCCTTCCTGAATGGCTGTGGTTTTCCATCGCTAAAATCGATGAAGGCTACGAAAGTTCCGTCCATCGTCGTACATTGAATGAACATTGTGTCAAGCGGAATGGACTGTGGTTTTTACTGTATTCTGTAACTACAACTACAACGCAAACATCGTTTGGCAAAATTAAACGAACAGACGACGTAGTTTGGCGTGAACCTGAACCGTTGGTTCAACGCCAGGGCCAAATCTCGGTACTTTTGTTTAAATCCGTTTGGTCTCAATTCGGGCAAAAAAGTACAGGCAAAAAGTACCTACCGTGGGGCCTGGTTCAACGCAAGGTCATCCTGTTATGCGGAAATGAAACAAAATATAAGACCATTTGTGTAAATGGCACGGATGTGTTTGAAGATGCGATTGCACATGTGTGCGGAATGGATGCGTTGTTTGAACAACGTGGTGACACATATTTGAAATAATCCGTTCCCGCTTTATCGCGCGGACGCAGTTGGTTGTATCTTTTTCGTTTGAACAATGTATTCGGGAAGTCCAAAATTGATGCACGTACAGAATTCCGTTTTGGAATGAGAATGGCAGGCACTGTCAAAAACATTGACATCTTACGCGCAATTGCAAGCACACAGACAATTCCCACACTTGAGACCGCAAACGCGAGTTTAGTTTGGCTGCTCATTGAAACTGGAACAAATGCAACTGAAGCACTTCGCGCTGCAAGCGAACGTGGACACACGGAAATTGTTCGCATGATCCTTGAGTTGCCGTTGGAAAAAAACGTGAATGACGCACTTCGTTCTGCCGTGCAATATGGGCATACGGAAATTGTTCGCATGATCCTTGAGTTGCCGCATGAGCGAGGAGTTGACCCAGCGTCATTTGGCAATGCCGCATTTCGCGCTGCAAGCGAACGCGGACACACGGAAATTGTTCGTCTATTACTGGATTTGCCGTTGGAAAGAGGCGTAAATCCGGCGATTTTCGACAATTTAGTGCTACACAATGCATGTGAATACGGGTACACCGAAATTGTCCGTATGCTACTCGATTTGCCGTTGGAAAGAGGCGTGGATCCATCTGCAGATGATACAGCACTTCGGGCGGCAAGTGGAAACGGGCACACGGACACTGTGCGTCTATTACTTGATTTACCACCAGAAAGAGGCGTGAATGCAGCAGTAAATAACAATGAATTCCTTCGGCGGGCGTGTTCACACGGACGTACGGGGGTTGTTCGTTTGCTGCTGGATTTGCCGTTGGACCGTGGCGTGAATCCTGCTGCAATCAACAATGAAGCACTTGAATCCGCAAGTAGAAACGGGTACACGGAAATTGTCCGTATGCTCCTGGATTTGCCGCTGGAAAGAGGAGTGGATCCATCCGCAAATCGTAATGCTGCACTTTTACTTGCCTGCGGAGAGGCAAACACGGAAATTGTTCGTATGCTCCTGGATTTGCCACCGGAAAGAGGTGTAAATCCGGCTGCAAATGACTGTTGGGCGCTTCGAATCGCATGCGGTTACGGGTCGACGGATGTTGTCCGATTACTCCTCGATTTACCGTTGGAAAGAGGCGTTACCGTTGCATATAGTGATTTATTCTTAGGCCCATCTGCGAGAGGACAAACTGAAATTGTTCGTATGCTCCTTGAGCGGCCGTTGGAAAGAGGCTTGACCGTGGATCTGGCGCTTCGAAATGCGCGTGAACGCGGGCATACGGAAATCGTTATCCTTTTAGAACGCGCAATTGATGCACTTTCGAACAATTCAAGGACTGAAAATTGACACACCGATGCATTTTACACAGTGAATGAAGAATGGCATCACTCCAAAAAGAAAACATCGTTTGCAACATGCATCTCAAAATTTTACGCGCAATTGCGAACACGCACACAATCCCCATACTTAAGACGGCAGTGACAGCAGCAAACGTGGGGTTGATTTGGCTGCTCATTGAAACTGGGACAGATGCAAATGACGTGTTTCAATTAGCAGCCAAACATGGGCACACGGATGTGGTGTGTATGCTGCTTAAATTCGATGTCGACCCGACGGCAAACGACAATTACGCACTTCGACGCGGACACACGGAAATTGTTCGTCTATTACTTGCGCTGGATCGTGGAGTGAATCCAGCTGCTAATGACAATGCAGCACTTCGAACTGCATGCGCAAACGGGCACATGAAAATTGTCCGTATGCTCATTGATTTGCCGTTGGACCGTGGCGTGAATCCTGCGGCAATCAACAATGAAGCACTTCAATCCGCAAGTAGAAACGGGCACACGGAAATTGTCCGTATGCTAAATGCGCTGCCGCCAGAAAGAGGCGTGGATCCATCTGCCAATGACAATGCAGCACTTCAATGTGCAAGCCTTAACGGGCACGTGGAAATTGTCCGTTTGCTCCTTGCGCTGCCGCCAGAAAGAGGCGTGATTCCAGCTGCACTTACGAATTATGCATTTCGATGTGCGTGCAAAAACGGACACCTGGAAATTGTGCGTTTGCTCCTTGCGCTGCCACCGGAAAGAGGCGTGGATCCTGCGGTTTTCGACAATTTGGCACTTCGATATGCAAGCGAAAGAGGACAAACTGAAATTGTTCGTCTATTACTTGATTTGCCGCAGGAAAGAGGCGTTACCCTTGCATATTGTGATTTATTGTTACTCCCATCTGCGATAGGACATACGGAAATTGTTCGTATGCTCCTTGAGCAGCCGGTGGAAAGAGGCTTGACCGTGGGTCTGGCGCTTCAAACTGCACGTGAACGAGGGCATACAGAAATTGTCAACCTTTTAGAGCGCGCAATTGATGCACTTCCGAACGATTTAAGGACTAAAAATTGATGCACACAGAGAATACATTTTGCACCGTGAAGAATGGCAGACACCGTCAATCACATTGCTGTCTTACGCGCAATTGCGAACACACATACGATTCCCACACTCGAGACAGCAAACGCGAGTTTGATTTGGCTGCTCATTGAAACTGGAACAGATGTTAATGACGCGTTTGAATTAGCATGCAAACATGGACACACGGATGTGGTTTGCATGCTGCTAAAATTAGATGTCAATCCAGCAGCATACGATAATTACGTACTTCGACGCGCATGTTCCAATGGACACACGGAAATCGTTCGTCTTTTACTTGAGTTGCCGCTTGAGCGAGGAGTTGACCCAGCGTCATTTGGCAATGAAGCACTTCGCGCTGCAAGCGAACGCGGACATACGGAAATTGTTCGTTTACTCCTTGATTTGCCGCTTGAGCGAGGAGTAAATCCTGGTGCAACAGACAATGACGCACTTCGGTGCGCAAGCAAAAACGGCCATACGGAAATTGTTCGCTTGCTCCTTGATTTGCCGTTGGATCGAGGAGTAAATCCCGCTATCTTTTACAATACAGCACTCCGATACGCATGTTGGAAAGGCCACACGGAAATTGTTCGTTTGCTCCTTGATTTGCCGTTGGATCGAGGGGTGTTGGATCGAGGAGGACCAGTGTCAGATGACAATGACTCGCTACTAGAAGCGTGTGAAAATGGACATACGGAAATTGTCCGTATGCTCCTAAATTTGCCACTGGATCGCGGAGTAGATCCAGCGGCATACGAGAATTACGCACTTCGATCTGCAATCACATACGGGCACACGGAAATTGTTCGTCTATTACTTGATTTGCCACCAGAAAGAGGCGTAAATCCAGCAGCGATGAGTAGTGTTGTGGAACTTCAACTTGCGCGTCAACGCGGACATACGGAAATCGTCGACATTTTAGAGCGTGCGAACAATTCAAGGACTGAAAATTGATGAACACAGAGAATACATTTTGCGATGAAGAATGGCATCGGCATTTCACCAAGAAGATTACCGCGTCAAACACATTGCGATCTTACGCGCAATTGCAAACACACAAACAATCCCCACACTTGAGACCGCAGACGCGAGTTTAGTTTGGCTGCTCATTGAAACTGGAACAGATGTTAATGCCGCGTTTCAGGTTGCATGTAATCATGGACACACGGATGTGGTTTGTATGTTGCTAAAATTAGATGTCGATCCAGCAACATACGATAATTACGTACTTCGACGCGCAAATGGACACACGGAAATCGTCCGTCTTTTACTTGAGTTGCCTGTGGAAAGAGGCGTGAATCCGGCAGCACTAAGCAATTATGCACTTCGAATGGCATGCGTATACGGAAACACTGAAATCGTCCGTCTATTACTTGATTTGCCGTTGGACCGTGGCGTGAATCCCGCAGCAGACAACAATTTAGCGCTTTTAAATGCATGCCGCAGATGCCATACGGAAATTGTTCGTTTGCTCCTTGATTTGCCGTTGGAACGGGGGGTAAATCCTGCAGCAAGAAACAATGGAGCACTCCGAACTGCAAGCGCAAATGGACATACGGAAATCGTCGGCATTTTAGAGCGTGCGTCAAGGACTAAAAATTGACACACAACGTTGCATTTTGCACAGTGAATAATGTCGGCCCACCAAGAAGATTACCGCGTCATGCATCTCAAAATCTTACGCGCAATTGCAAACACACAAACAATTCCCACACTCGAGACAGCAGTGATGGCAGCGAACGTGGGGTTGATTTGGCTACTCATTGAAACTGGAACAGATGTTAATGCCGCGTTTCAGTTTGCATGCAAACATGGACAAACGGATGTGGTTTGTATGTTGCTTAATTTGAAACATGACGTTAATCCAGCAGCAGAAGACAATGCAGCTCTTATAAATGCAAGCTTCTACGGGCACACGGAAATTGTTCGCATGCTTCTGAATTTGCCGCCAGAACGTAGGGTAAATCCTGCAGCCAACGACAATGAAGCGTTTCACAGTGCATGCACTAATGGCCATACGGAAATTGTTCGTTTGCTCCTCGATTTGCCATTGGAAAGAGGCGTAAATCCAGCTGTAAAATATAATACCGCTATCAGCAATGCAAGTTTCAACGGGCACACGAAAATTGTCCGTATGCTCCTTGAGTTGCCGTTGGAAAGGGGAATGAATCCAAGTGCTAACTACGATGCTGCACTCCGACTTGCAAGTCAAAACGGACACACGGAAATTGTTCGTTCGCTTCTTGATTTGCCGTTGGAAAGAGGTGTGAATCCAGCCGCAAATGACAATCGATCACTTATTCTTGCATGCACACACGGACACACGGAAATTGTCCGTCTACTCCTTGCTTTGCCGCTGGAAAGAGGAGTTCATCCTGCGGTAAACGACAATTGGGCACTTATTCTTGCATGCACACACGGACACACGGAAATTGTTCGTTTGCTCCTTGATTTGCCGTTAGAAAGAGGTGTGAATCCATATGTAGATGACAATCATCCGCTTAGATTAGCATGTTGTTACGGACAAACGGAAATTGTTCGT
>Ga0164294_10000207_pt1 | contig 57114 bp, 51 predicted proteins | sample GEODES005metaG_FD_111479 | JGI IMG/M metagenome (GOLD analysis project Ga0164294, IMG submission 111479) | Oligotrophic lake water microbial communities from Sparkling Lake, Wisconsin, USA - GEODES005 metaG | ecosystem: Environmental > Aquatic > Freshwater > Lake | place: USA: Sparkling Lake... | reverse complement strand
TTTATGACTAAATTTCATTGAAAATAATGTCGCTTTGATCAGTCATGGATGCCCTCTGCATTTATCTGCCGAGGGCATTTTCTTTTTTCTAATCCTCGTTGCTGCCGAACCCCATTCTTTATTACCCGATTGGACCAGGCTAACCTTCGCAACTCAGAATCAATTCACTTTATACTTGGTGTGATTTTCTTAGTGCTAGCTTTTAAGCACTCGGCGCTGGAGAGCATACAATCGCTGAAACGCGAGCTAAAATTGAAAAAAATTATCATCATTGCAGGACCTAATGGCGCTGGCAAAACTACGTTTGCCCGTGACTTTTTACCTGCTGAGGCCCAAACACTCCGATTCATCAACGCCGACTTGATTGCTGCTGGCTTGGCCCCTTTCAATCCAGAGTCTGCATCTTTCAAAGCTGGGCGGCTGATGCTTCTAGAAATTGATGATTTTGTGCATGCCGGGCATAGCTTCGCCTTTGAAACCACGCTTTCAGGCTTGTCCTACTTGAAAAAGATCACGACCTGGCAACATCTAGGTTATGAAGTTAAGCTATGGTTCTTGTCGTTGCCCAATGATGACGTTGCAGTATCAAGGGTTGCCCTCCGTGTTTTGCAAGGTGGGCACAACATCCCTGAGGATATAATTCGCCGAAGGTTTAAAGCGGGTTTAGAAAACTTCCATGAGCGTTACAGCAAGGTTGTTGATTCTTGGGCTTTGTTCGACAATTACGGTATTGAGCCCAAACTAATTGACTGGAGCACAAATGAATCCTAAAGACATCCGAACTTCATCTGATCCAGATTTGGCTGGCTCTTTTGCGGCTATTCAGCGAGCAGCTCGCTCAGCGCAAGATCTGGCTATCAAAACCAACACCAGCATATTGGTATCGATAGATGGCAAAGACGTTGAATTGACCGCCGCTGATTTGATAAAGATGCGTGAAAAAGAAGCACCTCATCAGTAGGCAAAGGTCATGATGATCGAATAGCCAGCTTTACGCTGGCTTTTTTATGCGCATTACTTTGATCAATTAAAAAATTCTTCCACGCGATAATTGACCCATTGGAAGTTAAACGATTAAGCACTCAAACCCTACTACTCACCACCCAATTCTTTTAATAATAAAAACCGGAGACTTCCATGCGAACTACAGTAATACGTCTACTACTAAGCGCCACGCTAGGGTTTGCCTTTATAAATCTGGCCCAGGCGATCACGCCGGAGCAAATCATCGCTGCGCTCAAACGCCCGGAAAACAGTACCGGCAATATTGCCGATGCGGTAGAAGAAGCCACCGGTGCGCGTGGTTGGATGTCTGCCGACATGAAACCCATTTATGACGCACGTATCGTTGGACGGGCCGCCACCGCCCTCATGCGCCCAGTGTTAAAAAATGACACTCGCAAATATACCAATCACATTCTGGATATTTTGGATGAGGCACCCGCGGGATCGGTGTTGGTGTATGTGATGCAGGATGGCTTAGAGATTGCAGCGATGGGGAATTTGATGGGCACAACGGCTAAGGTGCGCGGGCTGGCCGGTGCTGTTATTGATGGTGCTGTGCGTGATATTTCTGAACTCAGACGTCTGGAATTTCCAGTCTGGTCGCGCCGCGTGAGTCCTGCGACGTCAGTCGGCAGGATGATTAGTGTCGACAAACAGATCCCCGTTAAATGCGGCGAGATCATGGTGCATCCGGGGGACTACATCGTGGCGGATGCCGATGGTGTGGTCGTTGTACCGACAGCAGCGGCAGAGAAAGTGATCGAATTCTTAAAGCAGTACGATGACAAAGAATCGAAAATGATTCCTATCATTGAGCGTGAAAAATCGATGCGCAAAGCGCTAGAACAATACAACCGTTATTGATGATACAAGCCTCTCGTTGACGAGACAGGATTGTGCTCTACTCCGCACCGCATTCCTGCCTCCTGACTCGTTAACGATGACTTCTTTCCTTGTTAGCTTTCCTCTACGCTTTTCGGCTTGAAGTAAACGCAGCGAACATCTTTAATATCACCACTGGTTTGAATAGCGGTAGCGGCAACCTGGCAATCGGCACGATCCAAATGATTTGACACATTAATTTCTGACTGCAGCGAAACCACGAAAACAAATAATCCAAACATTTTCTTCTCCATTAAACTGATTTTTTTCTTACTTTAATGCACAACCCACTATCAAAGCAAATTGAGTGGATTGCTTTAATACTAATAAAATACTCGACTAGAACGCGCCGGCGATTTACGCAGTGGTTTAATCCACGTCCAAACCTCACATTTCGACCCCAAAAACCTTATGACGCAAACGATGAATGACGCACGCGAGCTTGCCGAACGCTGGTCATTAGCTTTTACTCAAGCCGATATGAATACATTGATGGACCTGTTTGCGCCGGATGCTGTATTTTTTGGCACGAGTAGCACAGCCATTGTCGCCGGCACCGATGGCATTCGAAACTATTTTGAAAATAGCTTCTTGGGATCTAAACGCTACGTGTCAGTACTAACGGATATCCACGTCACTGCCCTTAGCGACGACGTAGCGATTATCGCCGCGCTCAACAAAATAACCATCACGGAAAATAATCATACCGACGATCTGATGGGTCGCCTGAGCATCGCTGCACGTAAACGCGAAGGGCTTTGGAAAATTGAGCATTTTCATCGCTCTGCCCTGCCAAATTAATTGTGTGGCGACTCACCTACTCGAATCAATCGTTCTTGATCACGATACTAGGGAATTTGCTGCTTAGGTCTTTGGCTTTCTCGGCCACCTTAACAGCTAGCTTGCGTGCAATCTGTTTATAAATCTGTGCAGTCTGCCCGTCCGGATCAGCGACAACCGTCGGCTTACCCGAATCCGCCTGCTGACGTATCGACATGGTCAGCGGCAAAGCTCCAAGAAAATCAACGCCATACTCTTGGCACATCTTGGCACCACCGCCTTCACCAAATACCGCTTCGGCGTGGCCGCAGTTACTGCAAATGTGCGTACTCATATTTTCTATAATTCCGAGTATAGGAATGCCGACCTTCTCGAACATCTTTAAACCTTTGCGTGCATCGAGCAGCGCAATATCCTGCGGCGTGGTGACAATCACCGCACCCGTTACCGGAACCTTTTGTGACAACGTGAGTTGAATGTCGCCGGTACCCGGTGGCATATCAACGACCAAATAATCTAAATCACGCCAATTGGTTTGCTCTAGTAACTGCTGTAAAGCCTGAGTAACCATAGGGCCACGCCAGACCATAGGCTGATCGGGATCAATCATGAAACCAATGGAGGCAACCTGCACGTCATAGTTTTCTAAGGGTTCCATGGTTTTACCGTCGTGCGATTCGGGTTTGCCAGTCACACCCATCATCATTGGTTGTGAAGGGCCATAGATATCGGCATCAAGCAAACCAACACTCGCACCTTCGGCTGCCAACGCCAACGCGAGGTTAACCGCAGTAGTAGATTTACCGACACCGCCCTTACCGGAAGCGACAGCGATGATGTTTCTAACGTTCGGCATCAACTTAACGCCGCGTTGCACAGCGTGAGCCACGATTTTTGCTGACACGTTGATAGTGACATTGCCCACACCGGGAATCGCCTGAATCGCTTTGACGGCACGTTCACGCAGCTCATCTATCTGACTTTTAGCGGGATACCCGAGCTCGATATCGAGCTGTACATCAGCTCCATTAATTTGAATATTTTTGGCGGATTTACTGCTGACGAAATCTTTGTTGGTGTTCGGGTCAATAACCTGCGACAAAGCGCTACGTACAAGTTCAAGGGTGATGCTCATTACTTCTCCTGATAAATAGAGCACTAAGGAAGGACTCAATAAACAGCTTCTCCCCAAGTCTAAACTACTGCCCCAAAAACGTCAGAGGGCAGGCACTCAGGCCCGCCCTCTGTTCGACGACAAGGTATCGTCTATTTAAAAAGTACGGCGGATTTTTGCAGCGTCACCCAAATGCCATACGCTAAGGGCAGACCCACCGCTAACCACGCTATCGGTGCTATCGCTGCATTGCTGCGGCTGTCATCACCACTACCGGTTGTAGCCGAAGCCAATGAACGCTCGTGTGCTAATTGTTTTTCATGCGCGAGTTCCGCATCGGTCATGAAATATTTATCGGCAACAGGACGTACCAACAAGTTCGCGATCAGACCCACGACTAGCATCGCTGCCAGCACATAAAAAATGGGGCCATAAACCTGATCAAACGGAATTTTTTGCTCGAGACGAACGTCATGCATGTAGTTGACTACAACTGGCCCTAAAATTCCTGCGGTTGACCAAGCGGTGAGCAGACGACCATGAATCGCACCGACGAACTGGGTACCAAACATGTCGGCCAGATAGGCCGGAATAGTCGCAAAACCACCGCCATACATGGACGCAATAATACAAAAGCAAAAAACAAAGATAGGCAGTGATTTCCATTCTGCGGCGGTCGCGGCCAACACATACATGGCTATGCCGAGAATAAAGAAAATAACGTAGGTCGGTTTACGGCCTAATTTATCGGACGATGACGCCCAAACAAATCGTCCACCAATATTGAACAAAGAAATCAAGCCAACAAAGCCGGCACCAATCGCAACAGCGCCTGCCAGTAATTCTTTGTTTAATTTTAGATCCGCAAAACCAATATCCGGTTGACTAATCAATGCGCCGGCAAAGGTCTCTTGCAACATCGGTGATGCAGCGCCGATGATACCGATACCCGCCGATACGTTCATACAGAGAATCACCCATAGCAACCAGAACTGCGGCGTTTTGTGTGCGTTTTTCAGATGCACATGATGCGCTGCAATCATGGCATTGGTGCTCGAAGCTGGGGGGACCCAGCCTTCAGGTTTCCATCCGGTGGCTGGAACGCGGTAGCCAAATGCACCTGCGAACATGAATACGGAATATACAATCGCCAAGGTGACAAAAGTTTGCCAAACACCAGGGTCACCCGGGGTAGCGAATTTGCCCATCAATAAAGTCGCCAGCGGTGAACCTATCATCGCGCCACCACCGAAGCCCATGATAGCCATACCGGTCGCCATACCGCGTCGATCAGGGAACCATTTAATCAGCGTAGAAACGGGTGAGATGTAGCCCAAGCCTAAGCCAATACCACCAATCACGCCCGAGCCTAACCACATCATCCAGAGTTGATGTTGATGAACACCTAAGGCAGAAATCAACAAGCCGCCGCACCAGCAAACGGCTGATACAACACCGGCTTTACGTGGGCCAGAGCGCTCTAGCCAACCACCCCAGATCGCCGCTGAACAACCCAGCAAGACGAAAAAGAGTGTGTACATCCAGCCCAGATCAAACTGAGTCCAGTTACAGTCGGTGGCAAATAAGGCACGGCCAGTGCCGGCCAGCTTGTCGCCAAAAGTAGTCGCACCGGCTGCACAGGCCGCCAGCGGCGTGCCATCCGGGCCAATTAAGGCGTTGCCCAAGGGCTTCCAGAACACTGAAAAGCCATAGGCCATGCCAATACAAAGATGAATCGCTAAGGCGGCGGGCGGAACCAACCAACGGTTAAAGCCGGAGCCAGCGATCGTATTTTCTTTCGCCAGTAAATCTGAAATACCCATATCTCCTCCTGAGGTTGACCCTTAAACGGCGGCCTTTATATGATTTTTTTTGCAGTTCTAGTCTGCACCTACGCAAGTCTGTCTGCTACATTGTTGCGCTTGTCCAGCGCGGAAGCTAGCATCGCGCTGCCTAATCTGCAATATGCAAAACTTATCATAATGTTTAAGGTCAAGATCAACCCGCACTGGGAAATTAAACGGGACCAGGAAAAAGCCCTCGATACGGCTGTCCTTTTATCACTGCTCCGCGCCATTGAAGAGACCGGCTCGATCGCTCGCGCTGCCCAAGCCGTCAGCCTCTCCTATCGCTATGCCTGGGGCTTGCTGCGTGACGCAGAGGCCTTATTTGGTCACAGCCTGATGCAAACCGGCCGCGGCCGGGGAACGCAACTCTCGCCACTGGCAGAAAAACTCATCTGGGCGGATCGGCGTGTAACGGCACGCCTCTCGCCTACGCTCGATAGTCTGGCCTCGGAACTGGAAACCGAACTTGGAAAAACCGTTGGTAGCAATGGTTCGATGATTCGTTTGGATGCCAGCCATGGTTTTGCTGTTGCAGCCTTTTTAAAGCAAGCAAGTGATTCGGGGCTATCGATAGACCTGCGTTATCGCAACAGCACGGATGCCGTCGCCTCGCTCTCGCGTGGTGAATCAGACATGGCGGGGTTTCATGTGCCCTTAGGAGAATTTGAAGCTCTAGCTATTGAGCGTTACCGGCGCTGGCTTGAACCTAAAACGCATCAATTAATTCATCTCGCAGTGCGCTTGCAAGGCTTATTCGTTAACCCGGGTAATCCACTCAACATTCAAACGATCGATGACCTTGCTCGCAGCGATGTTCGTTTCGTTAATCGACAAGCGGGCTCCGGTACGCGCATGCTGCTTGAATTGATGATGAATCGCAAAGACATCTCGCCAGCGCAAATTAACGGTTTCGAAAATACCGAATTCACTCACTCCGCTGTCGCTGCCTTTATTGCCAGCGGCATGGCCGATGTGGGCTTCGGAGTACAAACGGCGGCTGAACGATTTAAGCTCGATTTCATACCGCTGGTAAGCGAACGGTATTTCTTTGCAGTGAATGCTGAGGTATTAAATCAGCCGCACATGAATCAATTAGTCTCGGTGTTGCGTTCATCTAGTTTTCGTGACGTCGTGAATCTGCTACCAGGCTATGACGCTGCTCGTACCGGAGAAATTCTCACATTAAGTGACGCCTTCGCTCAGTCGTAAACAAACTTCAACCACGGATTGAATGACCATCTCTACCAACGATATCAGCGGGTTTATCTTAGCCGGTGGTCGCAGCACTCGGATGGGCGGTCGTGACAAAGGATTACAAATCCTTGATGGACGACCCATGATTGCTCACATCATCGAGCGACTAGAACCACAAGTGGGCCCCTTAGTCATCAACGCGAATCAAAATCACTCGGCATATGAAACATTCGGCCTGCCCATCATCGCCGATGTCATCAGTAATTTCGTCGGTCCTCTCGCGGGTCTGCATGCCGGATTAAATCACTGCACCACACTCTACCTACTCAGCGTGCCTTGTGATTGCCCTTTTCTCCCCACCGATTTAGCCAGCCGACTTGGCAATGCGTTGGTTTCATCAGGTGCTGACATCGCCTATGCCATCACCATCAATCAGAACCAGACAGAACATCACCCAGTATTCTGTCTGCTAAAGCGCGATGTCATGGTCGGGCTAGCTGAGTACCTTAGCGAAGGTGGCCGCAAAGTACTTTCTTGGGTGTCGAGTCAATCTCATGTGCAAGTAGTCTTTGATGATCACTCAGCATTTTTAAATATCAACACACCAGACGATCTGAAATCTATCAATGCGTCGCGCTGAGCTTAGGCTTGAAATGCTTATCGCTGATTCTGAACTTTCCGCGTTGATCACCCATCAAATGACGTAGCTCAGCAATGGTTAAAGCACTCACCTCATGCATACGAATTAATAAGGATGCGGTGACGGGTAAGCGTCGGTGACGAATTTTGCTAATGACAGGTGGAGACACTTCAAGTGCGCGCGATAGTGCCGCATCATTTTTGAGGCTCAACCTGCTAATTAATGATGCCAACAAACGATCAGGATCGTAGTGATGTTGGGGTTGAATAGTTTGATGTTCCATGGCGTCCTCGAATGAGTTTTAAAGGCAAAGCGATTCTCGCTTTGTGCACTTTCGTGTCATTGAGGCTCCACAACTTTCGTAGCGCAAGGCAAAGATTTACTCTGACCTACTGCGTCAACTCAACGAGTCACTGATAGGTAAAGCCGTTTTGTACTTCACCTGCTTGAGAGCAAAGCTAGATTTAATATTTTTGATGCCGGGTATACGCGTGAGATTGTGAAGAATAAAGCGTTCTAAGGCTTGTAAATCAGGAACGACGATGCGCAACAAATAATCTTCGTCGCCCGTCATCAAATAGACCTCCATCACTTCATCGAAATGACTCACCGCTTTTTCAAAACGCTCTAACGCGGCCGCTTCTTGCTTTTCTAGCGAGACACGTACGAACACATTTACCTTTAAACCTAAAGCATGTGGATTCACCAACGCAACGTAATCTGAAATAACTCCGTCAGCTTCGAGCTTTTTCACTCGCGCCAAGGTCGGGGATGGCGAGAGGCTCACTTTCGCAGCTAATTCGACATTCGTGAGGCTGGCATCTTGCTGCAGAGATTTCAAAATCTTTAAATCTGTTATATCTAGATTTTCCATCGTTAAAACCCTAATAATTATATTAATTCAGCATTTTATGCCGTATATATCGAATAAGTCGAACTTTTCAGCAGCACCTGCTGAAAAAAATAGACTATCTTTATGGCATCAAACACCCCTCCCTTTTGACTGCTATGGATATGAGCACTCCCGACCATCTGGTCCGCCACAACGACACAGACGAACAAGAAACCGCTGAATGGATTGCCGCCCTGGAATCGGTGCTGGCCAGCGCCGGCCCAGAGCGAGCGCGTTTTCTACTTTCCAAGCTCTCTGCAGCCGCGCGCGATGCAGGACTCAATTGGCGTGATGCACGCATCACTCCGTATATCAACACCATACGTGCGACCGATGAACCTGCGTACCCCGGTGGTTCAGATGCGGTTGATCTTGAAGAGCGTATAGCCAGCATCCTGCGTTGGAACGCACTGGCGATGGTGGTGCGCGCCAACCGCGCTTATGGTGAATTAGGTGGGCACATTGCCAGTTATGCTTCAGCCGCGGATTTATTTGAAGTCGGCTTTAATCATTTTTTCCGTGCGCGAACCTCTGAGTTTGGAGGCGATTTAATTTACTTTCAGCCACACTCCGCACCGGGAATTTATGCGCGCGCCTTTCTTGAAGGGCGTATGAGCGAAGATAATCTCTCGCACTACCGCCAAGAGATACAAGCCAAAGAGCGTGGCATTCAAGGTTTATCGTCGTATCCCCATCCCTGGTTGATGCCTGACTTTTGGCAATTCCCAACCGGCTCTATGGGTCTGGGCCCTATCAGCGCAATCTACCAAGCTCGCTTCATGCGTTATCTCGAGCATCGCGGATTAATGGCGGCTCAACCGCGCAAGGTTTGGGGCGTGTTTGGCGATGGCGAGATGGATGAGCCTGAATCACTGGCAGCGTTGTCATTAGCCTCGCGAGAAAAACTAGACAACTTAGTCTTCGTTATTAACTGCAACTTGCAACGACTCGATGGTCCGGTGCGCGGTAATGGACATATCGTCGATGAACTGGAAACTTTGTTTGGTGGCGCGGGTTGGAATGTCATCAAATTACTGTGGGGGTCGGATTGGGATCCGCTGTTTGCACGCGATCACACGGGTGATTTGGTCGATGCCTTAAATCGCACTGTTGATGGTCAACTGCAAACCTTTGCAGCGAATGATGGCGCATTCAATCGTGAACATTTTTTTGGTCAAAATCCCGTACTCAAAGCTATCGGCGATACGCTCACTGACGAAGAAATTGATCGATTAAAACGCGGCGGTCACGATATGCGCAAGATTTATGCGGCATATCACGCAGCGGCTAATCACGATGGTAGGCCAACGGTGATTTTGGCTCAAACCAAAAAAGGCTTTGGCATGGGTGCTGCTGGCCAGGGAAAAATGACGACGCACCAACAGAAAAAACTTGAACTGCACGATCTGTTGGAGTTTCGTGATCGATTCAAACTCCCGCTGAGTGACGCGCAAATTGAAAAACTAGAATTTTGCAAACCTTCACCGGATAGTGAAGAAATGCGTCATTTGAAAGAACGCCGCCAACAACTCGGCGGCTATCTTCCACAACGCATCACCAGCCCGAATCAAATCACACTTCCCGACATTGCTAGCCATGCCAAATTTGCCTTAGATGCCGATGGTAAGGAAATGTCTACGACGATGGCCTTAGTTCGCATCATGGGTAATTTGCTAAAAGATGCCGAACTCGGTAAACATGTTGTGCCCATCGTCGCCGATGAAGCACGTACCTTTGGTATGGCAAATTTATTTCGCCAAGTGGGTATCTATTCAGCGCAAGGTCAGCTGTATCAACCTGAAGATATTGGTTCTATTCTTTACTATCGTGAAGCGACTGATGGTCAGATTTTAGAAGAAGGTATTACCGAAGCAGGCGCGATCTCATCATGGACGGCTGCGGCAACGAGTTACGCAGTGCATGGTTTACCTATGCTGCCGTTTTATATTTATTACTCGATGTTTGGCTTCCAACGGATTGGCGATTTAATCTGGGCAGCAGCGGATCAACGCGCGCGTGGGTTTTTGATTGGTGCCACATCCGGCCGCACCACGCTGGGCGGTGAAGGATTGCAGCATCAAGATGGCAGTAGTCATTTAGTCTCGGCCACGATACCTAACTGTATTTCCTATGATCCGGCATTTGCGTATGAGTTGGCAGTGATTGTCGACGACGGTATGCGGCGCATGTTGTCTACTAATGAAGACGTGTTTTACTACGTGACGGTCACCAATGAAAATGAAGCTCAGCCCAGCATGCCATCATCAGCCCGCGAAGGTATCTTACGCGGCATGCACTGTGTAGCTAAAGCAGAGCAAGCACAGGTCAGATTATTAGGCGCAGGCCCATTACTTAAAGAAGCGATGGCCGCTGCCAAACTATTGAAAGAAATGTTCTCTATTCACGCTGATGTATGGAGTGTGACTAGTTTTTCAGAGCTCGCACGTGACGGCATCGCCAGCGAACGCTCGCGCCGACTGCAGCACTCTGCTGAAGCAGCGTGGGTCTCGCAGCAGTTGTCGGGCAGTCAGGCGCCAGTGATTGCTGTATCAGACTATGTGCGGGCTGTACCCGAAAGCATTCGCGCTTACATACCTGCGCCTTACGTCACGCTAGGAACCGATGGTTTTGGTCGCAGCGATACCCGTGCCAGTTTGAGAGATTTTTTTGAAGTCGATGCGAAGTGGATCGCTTACACGGCGTTGGTTGAGATTTATGGTGATAAAAAATCACCCGACGAGATGCGGGCTATGGCAGCCAAGCTCGAACTCAACTTAGATAAAGCAATTGCTTCATCGCTTTAAGACATCATCTGCGTAAAAAACTAACGGCCCTAGCGGGCCGTTAGTTTTTGTGGGTTTCACTTCACTGCACTTCAATTCACAGCGCATTATTTTTTGCTACCGAACTGAGTCTCCATCTCACGACGGAATTTCACCGCCGTCGATTGAGCATCAAACGCAACATCATCCCAACCCACCGCTGCTCCAGCTTTTACAGGCCGCACTAATTTAACGCCATGTGCCAGGCCTAAAGGCAAGCCACCTAAAGCAATCGATTCACTAGCGGGTAAGAGTTTGCCGTAGACAGTAAAGCCACCTTCGCCATCCAACACTTCACCGGCAGGGAGATCACGTTTAGCTGTAGCGACAACGTCGCCATTCCAGCAAATCGGTGCACCAGTCGATTCTTCACGCACACCGATCGATGCGACGGTAATACCTAATTCAAGTCCAATCAAATGAAACGGCTTGTACATCGACGAGTATTGACCACTAGGGTCCGTAATCAATCCGTATTCTTTGAAGCAGCGTGCCACGTACTCGCTATCAGCTGCAAAGGTGACGTATACACCCCAACGCAAATCGCGAAATACGGGTCGCGTATCGCGTTCAACACTAGAAATAACTTCGACCTGACCGCGCACATCGAGAATGCCGCCATCAGCAACAGGACGAAGTACGCGCGCTAAATCATCGACACCCACCGGTGGAAATCGAAGGCCATGCGGAGCAGATAATCCGGTGGCATTCGCTACTGAAGCCATTTCAATCGCACTCTTGGTGCCATCTAAAAAGCTATTAAACATCTGCGCATTCATACCGCCGCGCGCCGCATCGTCCGGCGTTAGCCCATAGTGCTGCCATACGGTGTCGGGTGTTGATGAATGATAGGTAGGTAGATATTTCGTGCCCTTACCTGCGGCCACGACTGAAAAACCGGCCGCACGTGCCCAATCCACCATTTCACAAATTAATGCAGGCTGATCGCCGTAGGCCAAGGAATAAATAATGCCTGATTCATCGGCACGACGCTTTAAAAGCGGACCGGCGAGTGCATCGGCTTCCACATTCACCATCACAATGTGTTTGCCATGTTCGCAGCAAGCCAACACATGGGCAATACCAATCGCAGGATTACCGGTTGAATCAATGATGATGTCGATGTGCGGTGATGTGATCAGTGCCATACCGTCATCGATGATGGCGGTATTACCATTTTTAGCAGCTTGCTCAAGTGATGTCGCTGAAAACGCTTCATCCTTCCAGCCCACATTACGTAACGCGGCTTTCGCTCGATCAGGTGATAGATCAGCGATACCGACCATATGCAGACCGGGTGTGCGCGGGACTTGCGACAAATACATAGACCCAAACTTGCCGGCACCAATCATGCCGACACGCACAGGTTTCCCTGCTGCTGCACGCTGCATCAGCTTAGCGTGAAGATTCATTAATGCCTCGCTTAAAAAATGACTTTGAGAAAATTATTTTTGTCATTGAGCCAGGATGCGCTCAGCCCGAATCAAAACCGGCTTATCGACCATGCGACCATCGACCTGTACTGCGGCGCCTCCGGCCGAGCCGGCCGCCTCAATTACGCGGCGGGCCCATGCCAACTCGTCAACAGACGGCCGATACGAGGCATTCACAGTGGCTACCTGTTTGGGGTGGATGCACAACTTAGCCCCGAAACCAAAACGTTTTCCGCGCAAGGTATCGGCTTCCAAAATGCCTACGTCTTCAATCGCAGTGGTAACGCCATCCACGGGTGGTGCTAATTCAGCAAGTCGCGAAGCTAAAACGATTTGGGAACGAAAGTAATCTAGTTCTCTATCATCGCCTTCAATGCCCATATCCACACAAAAATCGATACTGCCGAAAATTAATCGCTTAACACGCTCTTGTTGTGCAAGTTGATTAATATGTTTGATGCCCTGAGCACTTTCGATGAGTAGCTTGACTGCTTTTGCACCGGCGGCGACCACCTTTTTTACATCAGCTAGCTCGCCAGCCTTAGGCAAGATAATTTCAGCCACACCTTCGCGAGCACACAGCGCAAGGTCATCCGCAAACCACGAGGTATCGGCGCTGTTGATACGAATAGCGACTGATTTATCTTTAGAAAGCCAAGCCGCTACCGCTTCGCGTGCTGAATTTTTATCTTCAGGCGCAACAGCATCTTCCAGATCAATGATGACCCGATCAGCACCGGCTGCGAGCGCTTTATCAAATCGCTCAGGACGTGTGGCAGGTACAAACAAATAGGATACCGGTGCAGGGCTAGACATTCAGATGGCCTTTGATGTTTTAAGTTCAGCGATGGCTTGTGATGAATAACCCAGCGATGACAAGATGGCTTCAGTATGCTCACCCAGCGCAGGAATCGCATCCATACGCGCATCCCAACCCGAACTCGCACCGGGCGGCAGTAAGGCAGGTATTGGCCCAACCGGCGTCGCAACTTCAGTCCAACGCTCACGCGCGCGTAACTGAGCGTGCTCCCATATATCTTTCATATCATTTAAACGCGCATTAGCGATCTGCGCATTTTCTAATCGTTCAGTCACTTGCTCTGCTGTTAAGGCAGAAAATGCGTCGCTTATGATGGCGTACAAGGCTTTGCGCGCGTTGCTACGCAAACTGTTCGATGAAAACCGTGCATCGGTTGCTAATGCGGGTTGCTGCAACACCTGCTCACAAAACGTGACCCATTCCCGCTCGTTTTGCAATCCCAACATGACTGTTTTGCCATCACCAGAAGGAAACGGCCCGTAAGGATAAATCGTGGCATGCGATGCGCCCGCACGCACCGGCGGTGGCGCACCATCGTAGGCGTAGTACATAGGAAAATTCATCCACTCGACCATACTCTCAAGCATGGACACATCGATGTGGCAGCCCTCACCTGTTTTACCGCGCTGAATGAGTGCCGCCAAAATATTCGTGTAGGCGTACATACCCGCTGCGATATCCGCTACTGAGCAACCGGCTTTGGAAGGTTCTTCTGGCGTGCCGGTGACGGATAAAAAACCGGATTCGCTTTGTATGAGCAAATCGTAGGCTTTTTTGTCGCGATATGGGCCATCCGAGCCATAGCCTGAAATGTCACAGACGATTAATTTTGGATACACGATATGCAAATCAGCAAACGACAAACCTAAACGTGCTGCTGCGCCGGGGGCGAGGTTTTGAACCAGCACATCGGCATCGGCTAACAAGCGATGCAGTATCACGCGTGCTTCGTCGTGCTTCACATCGAGCGTCAGACTTTCTTTGGAACGATTCGTCCATACAAAATGTGAAGCCATACCGCTGACACGTTCGTCATAGGCGCGCGCAAAATCACCCACACCGGGCCGTTCGATTTTAATGACACGCGCACCTAAATCAGCGAGCTGACGCGTACAAAAAGGCGCAGCAATAGCGTGCTCGAGCGTGATTACTTTGATTCCATCTAAAGGTCGCATGCAAATTCCTGTGATTATTTTTTGCGATCAGGCTAATAAATCAGCCCAATACGGCTGTCGCTTGCATCGTTAGTTCACCGCGAGCATTGGCTGCCCACAGTTGCGCTTCGTGACCATCGGCGCTCAATTTACCGTTCACACTAAAGGTATCGGTATCAAAGGTAGGACTAACTGCTCGAAAGCTAAACTCACGCACGCGTTGTTGCGGTACCTGCGCACACAATAGTTCCATCAGCATGGTGGCAATCAATGGTCCATGAACGATTAAACCGGGATAACCTTCGACATCGGTGGTGTAACTACGATCGTAATGAATTCTATGTCCATTGAATGTTAACGCGGAATAGCGAAACAATAGCACCGGATCCGGTGTAATGGTGCGTGACCAATCAGCATCGATAGGCGCAGCCTTGGCGGCGGCTGGTGCCGTACCTGGCTGAGGATTATCGCGATACACAATGTCGTGCTCTTCATAAATCGCGACCTTGCCATGAGTACCAATTTCATGAACCACTGTCACAAAGGCGAGTCGACCGCTGTTGCCTACCTTAACGTCGATGGCTTTGATGCGCGAAACGCGTTTGGCTTCCGATGCGACCGGTAAATCGCTGTCGAATTTCAAGCGCCCACCGGCCCACATGCGGCGCGGCAGCTCGACTGGCGGCAAAAAACCACCCCGCTTGGGATGACCATCAGGCCCAATACCAGATGCCGGACTCACCGCCCAGAAAAATAACCAATGCCACAGCAATGGCAATGGATTACCGGCAGTCAAGTTCTGCTCTTTATCCAAGGTGGCCGCCATCGCATTGACAGCCGCGACGTGAATCAAATCATCGCGCGTCTCGCTTCGACCGACCCATTGCTGCAATAAATCAAGATCCAGCGGTGGCAGACTCATAGATTACCCAGTAAATATTCTTCAAAGTAGCATTTTCCAGCACGACGTCCGCGCCGACTATTTGCATTTTTTGAAGGGGCAATTGCCGCCCGAAATCCCTAGCTTAGGAAGGGATAGGCAGGAATAACCGCAGCTCCTCAGGCCCCGCCTTTTTCCGCGACATAGGGCTGCAGGGATATATAATGCTTTTCTTTTAGCGTTACCTCATGAAGCCACCGTCTACCAGACGCTGGCACACCCAAATGCCGAGCATTACAAATGCAGCGCCACAGCTCAACCGCTGATTCCAACTCGACCCACTTGCCCTTGGTAAGACGACTGCTGTCGCTGCCCGAGCCGCTGCTGGTGGGTTTTTTATTGTTGTTGTGGTTGCTTGCCACCGGTTGGGCTCGCACCTTGTCGCTGCCCGATGAAGGTCGCTACGTAGGCGTCGCCTGGGAAATGGTGCGCTCAGGTGATTGGCTCACACCGACGCTTAATGGTTTACCGTATTTTCATAAGCCGCCGCTTTTTTACTGGCTCACGGCAGTATCGCTATCTCTGTTTGGCACTATTGAATGGGCTGCGCGACTAGCTTCATGCTTGGGCGCGATGCTCAGCGCGGGAGCAGCCTATCTTTTGATTCGACGCTGGATGTCGCACAGCATCTCGCGCTGGTATCTATTAATTCTCGCTACCACTCCTTTATTTTATGGCGGGGCGCAATACGCCAATCATGACATGCTAGTGGCTGGTTTCATTAGCATGGCGATTGCACTCACCGCCGACGCAGTGTTATCCCTGCAAGCTACCCAACCCTGGCGCATGCAATTAATCGGGGGATGGATTTGTGCTGCGCTAGGTTTACTCTCCAAAGGTTTGATCGGCATCGTACTACCCGGTGGTGTCATATTTTTTTGGCTTTTGTTTGAAAATCGTTGGCGTGTCATTCCCAAATTATTTTGGTGGCCAGGCCCACTCCTATTTTTTGTCACGGCCGCACCTTGGTTTTTATTGATGCAACAGAAGTTTCCAGATTTTTTCCATTACTTCTTCGTATATCAGCACTTCCAGCGCTTCTCGCAAAGTGCTTTCAATAACGCGCAACCTTTTTGGTTTTATCTGGCTGTTATCGCTTTAACCTCACTCCCCTGGTCGCCATGGCTGCTAGCACGCTGGGGATTAACTCGTCGCAATGAATTACAAGATACCATCGTTGTTCAGTTGCGCAGTTTATTTTGGTTTTGGATTGCGGTCATCACCCTGTTCTTCTCCATACCCACATCAAAATTGGTTGGCTATGTCATCCCAGTAATGCCTCCACTAGTAGCGCTGATTACGGAAGGTTTAGTACAAGGCACAAAATTAGGTTGGCGCTCAAAATTTGCTCTGGTCGTCGTTGCTGCAGGATTATGCTTGGGTGCCCTCGTTGCAATTTCGCGTGCTGAAAATGTTTCATCCAAAGCATTAGCTCAGGCCTATCAAAAAAATGCTGCACCAACTGAACCACTCGTTTTTTTACAAACTTTTCGTTTTGATTTTTCTTTTTATGCGCGTTTGCTTCAGCCTAGTATCGTCATCGATAAATGGGATGAGCCCATCGTAAAAGACAGCTGGCCAAAAGAGTTGGCTGATGCCGCACGATTTCGACCGACCGTGGGTGAAAAAGTATTGGTAAAAATGTCTGATATGAGCAAAATTTTATGTGCTAATCCCGTGACATGGGCAGTCTCACCAGAGGGCTACTTCAGCAACAGCAAGGAACTCCAGTCCCTAGAGCCTGTGGCCATTAGCGGCGGTTATGTTTTATTAAGAATTACACCTTTATTACCATCACTTGGTTGCAGTAAAAATTAAAATCCTTCCTGATAAAGAAGTAAAAAAATACATCGTCTGTTTTGCTAGCAAAGCCATAGGTTCAGTTTTTTATATATCAAATAACCACGATTTAGGATCTCACCGTGTCAATTAGTAATCCCGAATTTTCAAATTCATCGATCATGGATCCGGTACGCGTATCGGCGACCAGCGATCACGCTAACGCACCAACCTCGGTTTTAGTCTTAGCGGCGATTGGTGTCGTGTTTGGCGACATTGGTACTAGCCCGCTATACGCTCTAAAAGAATGTTTCAGCCCCGAGCACGGCATCCCCTACTCACCCGCCGCGGTGATGGGTATCATTTCGATGATTTTTTGGTCATTGATTTTGATCGTCACCGTAAAGTATGTCGTATTTGTTTTACGCGCTGATAACAACGGTGAAGGAGGCGTGCTATCACTAATGGCGCTCGCATTACGTGCAACGCGTTCTGATAGAAAAAAAATCTCAGCGGGTTTGCTTATGTTGGGTGCATTAGGCGCTTGTATGTTGCTAGGCGAATCGGTAATTACTCCAGCCATTTCTGTGCTCTCGGCGATTGAGGGTCTTGAAGTGATCGCGCCTGATCTAAAGCGCTATGTGATTCCACTCACCTTAGTCATTGTTAGTCTTCTTTTTTATGTCCAAAGCTATGGCACGGCCGCAGTAGGACGCTTGTTTGGTCCCATCATGGTGATTTGGTTTACGGTACTCGCTATTTTGGGCGTAGTGAATATTTATAATAATCCACAAATATTAGCTGCGGTGTCGCCACTGTACGCGGTTGCCTACATCCAAGAACACGCTTTGCAAGCGTATATCGTCATGGGGTCAGTTGTACTGTGTGTAACGGGCGTTGAAGCGTTGTACCTCGACATGGGTCACTTTGGACGCAAGCCGGTTCGCATGGCTTGGTTATTCGTAGCACTGCCAGCGCTACTAGCAAATTATTTTGGACAAGGCGCACTAGTTCTATCCAATCCACAAGCTATAGAAAACCCTTTCTATCTAATGGCGCCTGAATGGGCACTCTGGCCCATGGTGGGTTTGGCGGCATTAGCAACAGTAATTGCATCACAAGCAGTGATCTCTGGCGCGTTTTCCCTAGCTAATCAAGGTATCTTGCTCGGACTTTTACCGCGCATGGAAATTCTGCACACCTCAGAAACTGAGCGCGGTCAAATATACATGCCTATAGTGAATTGGGCCTTACTTGCTTTAGTCATTTTTACGGTGATTCAATTTAAAGAGTCAGGTAATTTAGCTGCTGCGTATGGTATTTCGGTGACGACGACGATGCTCATCACCACCACCATGCTGGCCGTGGTGATGTACAACGAGTGGAAGATCAAACCCGTCTTGGTGATTTTGCTGGTTAGCTTATTTTTTATTGTTGATTTTTCTTTCTGGACCGCCAATTTAATCAAGGTAAAAGATGGCGGCTGGTACCCATTAGGTTTAGGTGCTATCTGCTTCCTGATGCTGACCACCTGGCATAAAGGACGACGCCTACTGAGAGAGCGGGTCGAAGCAGATTCTATTCGCTTGCCAGAATTTGTTTCTGCACTACTGGCCCACCCCCCTCATCGCGTTGAGGGAACAGCGGTTTTTTTAACTGCGCATATTGATTTCGTTCCAGTCGCTTTGCTTCACAATCTAAAACACAATCGCGTATTGCATGAGCGCGTACTGTTTTTAAAATTATCGATTTGGGATGTGCCCTACGTTAAAGACGAAGAGCGACTGACTGTCAAAGAGCTCGGCGGCAATGTATTTATTGTGCGTGCGGTGCATGGATTCAAAGAAACGCCAGACATTAATCGCGTGATGGCTTTACTTGAAACACAAACTGGAATGAAACTGGAACTTGCTGATACGTCGTTCTTTCTTGCACGCGATACAGTGGTTCCGAGTAACTTGCCTGGCATGGCGATTTGGCGCGAGCGTTTGTTTGCTTGGATGATGCAAAACGCAGCCAAGCCTTCCGACTTTTTTAGAGTCCCACCAAATCGCGTTGTCGAACTCGGCACCAAAATAGAAATCTAACTCTACATTACGTGAATCAAAACAGCGTTGCTCATTCACCAGCAACGCTGCCCTCTCGGCGCGGATCAGCGCCACCTGTCAGTCCCGATGAATCACGCACAATCGCTTGCACGCCACTGGGCATAGGGAATACGTTGACTCGATGGCCCTTTTCACGCAATGCAGGCACCAATGATTCCAGCGCTGTACCACGCTCAATTTCGGTATCGCGATTACGACTACCCATGTTGGGAAGTTTGATCGCTTCGTAGACGTTGAGATTCCAATCAATCACACCGATCAGGGTCTTGGCTACAAAATTAATAATCGAGCTACCGCCCGGCGATCCAACCAGCATAAATAACTGTTTGTTTTTAGTGACGATGATAGGAGCCATCGTACTGCGTGGACGTTTACCTCCTTCCACTCGATTGGCGACCCACTGACCTGAGGTATCTTTAGGTTGTAATGAAAAATCAGTCAGCTGATTATTTAATAAAAATCCACGCACAAAAATCTTGCTACCAAATTCTGATTCAATCGTACTCGTCATCGAAACTCCGTGCCCGTAACGATCGACGGCGACTAAATGCGTCGTGGATGGTAAATCGGGCGCATTGTCGGCGCCGCGCTTCTTTAACCAATGCAATGCCTCACCGGGTAAAGCGACACCCATGCTGACACGGCTATCGATGTGCGCTCCGCGAGATCGCAAATAATGCGGATCAAGCAAGCTAGCCACTGGAACTGATATGAAATCTGGATCTGCCACATAACGCTCACGATCAGCAAACGCTAAGCGACCGGCTTCTGAAAAATAATGTACGGCCTCGAGCGACATAGGCATCATCTGATCCATATGATGCTGCTCTAACATGCCCACCATCTGCAACACGGCTATGCCACCCGATGAGGGTGGGCCCATGCCGCATAGACGTAGTTGTTTGTAGTTGCTGCAAACAGGAACACGCTCTTTCGCGCGATAATTTTTCAAATCATCCATACTCAAATCACCCGCTTGCGCATGTGCACGCACCGCATCGACGATAGCTTGGGCAATGTCGCCTTGATAAAAAACATCGACGCCTTGGCTAGCAACACGGCGCAGAACATCGGCTAGTTGAGGATTTTTAAGAACGTATCCAACCGGGGCAGCTTCACCGCCGGGATAAAAATAATCACGTGCGCTGAGTTGTGCATACAAATCGCGGTTACCTGCAATTTGCGCATGAAGCCTTGGTGAGACGGGAAAACCCTGCTCGGCTAAATCAATCGCTGACATAAACAAGCGCGACCAAGCTAAACGTCCATGCCGACGATGCGCTAGCTCCAGCATGCGCAGCAGCCCCGGGGTTCCGACGGATTTACCGCTGTTTACCGCTGCGTTAAAAGGCAGCGCTTTGCCATCCCTCAAAAAACGGTTGGCATCGGCTGCCGCCGGAGCGGTCTCGCGCCCGTCATAGCTTTGCACACGGTCTTTCGCCGGGTCGTACGTCATCAGAAAAGCACCCCCGCCCAAACCTGAGGATTGCGGCTCCACCAGCGCCAGCACTAATTGCATGGCAATCGCCGCGTCTACCGCCGAACCGCCGTCACGCAGCATTTGCTCGCCAGCACGCGTTGCCAACGGGTTAGCGGCAGCGGCCATCCAGCGTTTTGAGCGCACTAAGGCGGTATCGGTAATGCGGGTAGCTGCTTCAGGATTAGCCTCTGGAGTGCTCGGAGTCTGGGCCAGTGCCGTTCCACCGAAATGACTCGCCAGAATCAGTAAACACGACAAGGCTAGAGAGCGGGAAATCATGGCAGGCAGGTAAGCTAGGAAATTATGCTTTAGGGAAATATGTGCGGTATTATGTTTCATAAAGGATACGACCACATACTTTGAGCCCTATGCTAGGTGGTTGTGGCTTAATTTTAAGCGGCTTAGGTCGATATATAAGCCGATAAGTCTGCATGAGAAAGCGCGATGGCTGACGAAGAAGCAAAAGAAGACGAAGTAAAACAGAATCAAAATGTTGATCCTGACGAGGAAGGACTTCCCGTCGAGGAGGAGGCGGCTGCGCCTGCCGGCCCAGAGCCGATCATCAAAAAGAAAAAGCTTGATGCCGACCATGCGGGTGCGCATGGAGGTGCTTGGAAAATTGCGCTGGCAGACATGATGACGGCCATGATGGCCTTCTTTCTTCTCATGTGGCTGTTGGGTGCGACCAATGATGCTCAAAGAAAAAGTATCGCCGACTATTTCCGACCCACTTCACATAGCGCCGTAGCCATGTCTGATCGCCCCGGACCCGGTGGCTTGATTGGCGGCTTTTCTTTGATGGACAGCGATGCCATGCCGTATGCGGGTAAAAGCACTAGTTTCATGCACCGTGAAACACCGCGATCAGAAGCCGGCATACAATCCGGCGACGGCAAGAACAAAGATGAAACCAAGAATAAAAATCCGGATGAAATTTCAGCTGAAGAGCGCGCAAAAATCGCCGCTGAAGCCGATCAGAAAAATTTCGATAAGCTGGAACAAGAGGTCAAACAAAGCCTCGCTATGAACAAAGAGTTAGAGAAAATCAAAGATCAGGTTAAGTTCGTTCGTGAAAAAGATGGCCTGCGAATCGAAATCATCGACAAGGCCGATTTTTCTATGTTTGGTCTGGGGACCAACAAGATGCAAGCAAAGGCATTCACCTTAATTCGTGAAGTCGCCAAGTCTCTTGCGGCCATGCCGAACAAGGTTGCGGTGCGTGGTCATACCGATAGCTTGGCCTATGACGATGGCGTCAATAGCAACTGGTCTCTATCAGGCATGCGAGCAGAAGCAACGCGCCGTTTACTTGCTGAGGCGGGCTTACCTCCAAGTCGCTTCTATCGCATCGAGGGTGTCTCGGATACTGTACCGTACGTTCCGAATAATCCGGCCGACCCGCGTAACCGTCGTATCAGCATCACCATCTTGTACCAAGATCAAACACCCAAAGGATAAGTGGCATGCGCGTTTTTACCACCACGCCTATGTTTCTTTTGCTGGCGCTGACGATGTCATCGGCTTACGGTCAAAACGCACCTGCTGCTGCGACTCCTACAGCGACTCCAGCTGCGGCCAAACCGGCTGATGCTAAGACTGACGCCAAGACAGATACGACGAAGGTTGACGCAAAAGCTGCCGCCCCTGCCTCCACTACCAAACCAACCGCTGCCGCACCTGCTGCTACGGATGCTAAAAAACCTGCAGACGCCTCTAACAAAGCTGGCGCAACGCCTGCAGCAGCTGATGCCAAACTCGATGCAAAAAAACCGGCCGCTGGCACAACACCTGCCCCAGCTGGAACTGCAGATGATGTTGCAGCACCTAAAACTGCCAAGGCTGAAGGGCCACCCTGTGTTGTTGCGGAATTTCGGGCTATCGGCATTGATGAACAAGATACGACCAAGCGTCGCACTCGCGCACTCAGCTGGCTGCAGCAACGCTCCAAGCAATGCTCGGTTGAACAACTACTGATGATTAGAAATAACCGCTCCCAGTGGATGGGGACAGCGGATTCTGCAAAGCTAGCTTCGGTGGTGGATTCACTACTTGAGGCGATTGCGGCTGAAAATCCTAGAGTGGCAACGCTACTTTACGGCACGCCACCACCACCGCCTCCGCCGGGCGGCGAAGACAAAAAATAAGTGGTGGTTAAATTAAGGGCTTGGGCTGAGGCTTGAGGCTTTAGCCGTCACGACCCATCATTAAAAATGAGGGGATAGACGACTTAACACGCGAACGCGGTGTAACACCCGCAGGTGAAGTTTCATTCAGTACTGGACGCTTAATTGTTGGCTCAGCTGTCGAATTACGAACCGCGCGAAAACGATCCAATATCGAACCACTAACCTTGTGTGTCAAGCTCGCTTGTTTAGATGCAGAACGCACATCGGCTTCAGTCTGTCCGAGTTGCTCAATAGAGCGGCCGAAATCAAGGAAGTTCTCGCGAATTTCTTGATTGCTCGTCATGACGAAGAATTCATTTCCAAAGAAGTCGCCTGCACTGGTGCTGTACATCACTGGCGGCGATAGGAAGAAGCCCGCACTAAACGATTTGGAGAAAATACCTTCGTAGGTATTTAAGTTATCCACGCGACTTGGAACAATCACCAACTTCGGAGGATTACGCATACGTGAATTGAAGACAAACGAGAAACGATTCACAAACTCGAGAGTACTATCCAACTCAACGCGCGACAACGAACTTGGCACCAAGACCAAATCAAATTCAAATAGGAAATCAGGAGGAAGAACATCGGTCCAAGTCAGATCGACAATGACGACTTCCATGGTATCAACGGCCTTGCGTAAGGATTCCTTAGCTTTAAGTAAGGCAACTCCGGAACCTTTAGCATTAGGCAGATCAACGGTCTGGCAATGAATACCAATGGGGTAGGCTTTTTTGACCCATTTGCCCGACGTAGCCTGATGGTCGAAATCGACTAGCGTGGTCTTTTTACCCGATATATAGGAAAAGTAAGCCGCTAAATTGGCAGATACAGTGCTTTTGCCAACGCCACCCTTTTGGCTGGTAATCAGTATTTTTAGTGCCTTGCTCATGGTAATCCTCTGATTTTCATGCAAGCCATTGATTTTTTGGATTATTCCCAATGAAAGTATTGCTTTCAAGGAAATTTTGCCATAATATAACTGCGAGTATAGATCAATATTTTTCGACAACACAACAGTTTTCTACAGGAAATGTTTGATTATGGCAAAAACATCTTCAAAGCCGACCATGATGCGTTTCGAGCCTAAGGCCGGCTGGTCTGAGGCAAGCACCGCTGAGGTGGTATCGATTCATGATCATCCACGCAAAGAAGCGCGTATAGAACCCATCGTAGAACCACGTATCGAACCCCGGGCTGAATCGACCGAAGCAGAACAATTCTCCGCAGAGGCGTTGGTAAATTTGGGTGAATCGATACAAGACGTTTTCGATAGCCTGCAAATCAATGACCCTCGCCTTCAAGCATGGAACCAAGTCCATGCAGCTATTAAATTGATAGGCACCAAGCTGCAAGAGAAAAAAGCGCTCGAAGACCGTATCCAAGCACTCATACAAGAAGTCGAAAGCGTGCGTAATTTGGCATCCGAATTAGTCTCCTCTGCTTACCGTAGCGAACAAGAAGTACATGAAACATCACGACTGCGTATGCAAGTCGCTGAGTCGCTTAGCGATAAGTTAGTTGCTGCTCTCAAGGCCTAACGGCACTATGAGAGACGGTGCGCCTCGCTCATACTATTTGCTGGCACTGAACTGGCTGCTCTTTTTTGCGGTGTCGCTGTGGATTAGCGTAGCTCAAGGTAATTTGTTGTGGTGGCTCAGACTGCGATGGGGTAGTTGGTTGACCGAGCTTTCAGCCATCGGACAATTAAGCGCGCTACCGGCGGGAAGTATCTGGATACTTTGGCTGATGGTAAGCCTAATCCTAAGCGCCATTGATTGGTTCTTACCTAGCAACCGGGCATCCAAACAAACTCAAGAAAACGATGCATCACAAGGTAAGACTATCGTGCCAAATGCGGACCTGATTGACGCTCGGCCAGAACTCAAAGAAAAACTTCTTCGCCTGCATCAGTCGCTAGAAAGAATCTAACAGCGCTGATGCAGCTATCTGCAGTTACATAACTTTAATGGCCGCTGGCCTTGCTACCTGCTGCTGGCGCGCTAGCCGGAGCACCTTCTCCATCTGGCACCATCATTTGAATGCGACGACCATTAATGGCTTGAGTGTATCGGGCATTCATCCTATAAAGCTTCTTGAACGCCTCTAGCTGGGCAAACGAAATTTCCAGCGGTGTTTTCATGACATACCACCTCACATCTTCAGTGCAAGGTGGTTCCGTCAATGAACCTACATAGAAAAAATACGTAGGATCGGTAGGCAAAATATCTGCAGGATTAAAACTGGTTAGCGCAAATTTTTTGCCTTCTTTCTCAGGCATGTTGTCGAACATCGCCTTGAGCGCCGCATTTTCTTTACCTAACTTAAACATGACGGCAACGACAGCAAGTTTGAGATCGCCAGCACGATGAAAAAAATGCGCTGACATATGCGCCTTCATGCTGTTAATTTTTTCTTCACTGGGCGTGTGAAAGTGCACGTTAACCAAACGATATTCCAATCCATCGAAACGCGCGGATCCGGAATTCGCCAGATTCATTACTATGGTGTGCCCGTTATTAAGCAACTCCGCAGGTCCAGCTTTATACGTGAACGGAATGGGTTTTAGCCCACCTTTTTCAACCTCGGCGACATCCAGATTAATCGGTGACTGACGCTTGCCAACGCCACACGTTTTAAATCCCGGATCAAGCTGCCCCCAGTGTCGTGCATCTTTGGGGCCTTCATAGCCCCACTCAGTCGGTGGACCACCGGCCTGCGCACTGGCAGCAAGGACAACGGCAACAGAGGCAAACAAATACGTAAATTTCATTCCAAGCCCTTAAAGTTCAAACGAGGGTAAATAAGCACTTATTCTACCGGTTATGCTGAATCGCCCCTTCAACGTTGCTCTTCATTGGTTCGATGATGCGGCACTCACCCACCCTGCCTGTAACCAGTGCACATACGTTGGCACAAAAGGCCAGGCGATCAATCGGGTCTTTGTGCCCAGCGGAAAAACACCGCTCGTTACATGATCCATCCACTCATCAACGCCACCGACCTGATCTAGCATACGCCTGTGTAGCGGTGTGCCCGTAACACCATCCACATTAGACCCCAGTGCAGACTGAGTCGCTGCAAAACTCATGATGGGCTTTGCGGGCAACGTATTCGGATCCGCTGGACCCGAAAACAAATCATGCACGCTGCCCCAATCACGACCTGCGAGTCGTTGAGCGATTTTATTCAGATCATTTTCAGCGCGATCAAAATCCGGCACTCGGTATACATGCTGGCCGAGCAGATTATCGAAAAAAATAGACGCGTTGGGATACGTGTTAAGCAGCACTCCCAGATCGAGCAGCGCATCGCATTGCAAAAACTCAAGTCGGGTCGATGACTGCTTCAGTGCGCGGCCATGATTCCATCGGAATAAAGTCGGCGCATAGGGATCTATATCGATCAGTACTACCCGTTCAAACTGCTGCAACCATCGGCTTGACATCATCCAACCCGCGCTACCGCCTATAAGCAGTAATTCACGATGGGCAGGCTGCACGCCATCAAGCCACTCAGCAATCAACTCAGTCGTTGGGTTCCACTGCCTACGCCGGAAGAAGGCACGCAGGTGCCAAAGCCATCCGCCGGTAGTGTCACGATCGGCCATGTTTACTGCGCTAGAAAGAACCGAACACCCAGAAAGCAGGTGTGTTTTGAATAATCATTTGGACGGTAGGCCGACTGCCAAACCTAAAGCCGTACCGGCGGCGACTTCAGAAGCAATTTCAGCATTGTTCTTACCTCGACCGCCGCAACGATCAACCATGTCAGAGGCATCCACATGATCTGAGAGGTCCAGACCCGTATTCACCGCCACCACCGGCAGCAGCAGCCCGCCTGAAAGCGCGACCAGCGCCGGAGAGACGAGCATCCTGGCCAGTTTCAAATCCTTGTGCCTTTGGCCCGCAGCCATACTGTCTCGGCACTCAGAGCTGTCATATTGAGGGTGTGATTTATCGAGTTGAACCGAGGCCAGCTCATGCTGGCTAGCGCAGGCGCCCAAGCTAAGCACCAGCACTGGTACCACAACACGAATTAGTAAGGACACTCTCATCAGGGGCAAAACGCGAAGCTCAGAATGCCGCCAATGTAGCAATTCCAGGAATTATTGTAAATGAGAAACTATCACCAAAAAATCAACCAAAGCGCGCCAAGGATTGCTGCCCATTTAATGACGTAATAAAGCCGTCGGCTAAAGGCCTTCAGCTTTTTACCTTGCAGCCGTAGTTGATAAAAGAGGGCAAAAAACCGATTCAGGAAACCAATACTCTCGCCGTCGATATTTTGCGAGGCGGCTGATGACATTACATACTTGGCAAATAATCGGTTAAACCATCGCACCGGCGCAGTCCACAACGGCCGCTCTACATCGCAGAACAACACCACGCGCTGCTGATCCGTACGATTGGCTGCATGATGAATAAAGGTTTCATCGAACATGACGGCCTCACCGTCTTTCCAATAATAGTGTTGGCCATCGACTTCAATAAAACATTCTGAATCATTGGGGGTAACTAGCCCCAAGTGATAACGCAGCGAACCTGCATACGGATCGCGATGGCGAACCAGGGTCGCACCAGGGGGCAAGGAGGCGAACATCGCTGCTTTGATGTTGGGGAGTTGCTTTAACAGCGCCAGCGTTTTGGGGCAGCTTTGCGCTGCCGAAGGTAAATCTTTGCCGTACCAGTTCAGATAAAAGCGCTTCCAGCCGGTGCGGAAAAAAGAATTAAAGCCAATATCGTTGTAGCTGGAGGCAGCACGTATCTGACCGCCCTCTGCCAGCGCCATCGCCTCGTCGCGAATAATTTCCCAATTTTTAGTCAACAACTGTAGTTCAGGGAATGCGTTTTGATCGATATAAGCTGTGCGTGGCGTACGCGAAAACAAATACATCAGCGCATTAACAGGCGCAATTAAGACCGTGAAGTCTGTCAACGCACGCACTAATCCAAATCGCACAGAGCCACGAAAGTGGGCATACAGCGCAGAGCCAATAAAAATCACTAACACCCAATGGCGTGGTTCCAGCGCCAGACTCATTACTATCCCCTAGGATTCACTAAGATATGATTTTAGCTCAGCCAATGACTGATCCACCGAACAACTGTTGAAACAGTGCTGGTGTCTCGCCCTCAGGGTCACCTGAAAAATAGACTACAGAAACCAACCGTAGCGCATCGAGAAATAAGCCAGGTGCGCCCACCTTAAAAATAACCATTAAAGCGGCAACAGTAACATAAGCAATGCGAACAATAACCACCCAGTGAATGATCTAAGGCCAATACATTGGCGCGCAGAGACGATACCTAACGCACCATGTGCTGCGCCCATAAATTGAATAATGGACGACAGCACTATCAAAAGAATTTTTATTTATCCTTTTTCTCTTTTTTCTCTTTTTTTTCCTTTGATTCATGATGATCAGCAAAAGAGGGAACTGCAGACGACAACATGAATACTGAGACGATAGCGTAGATTACATATTTCATTGAATGACCTCTAAATTTGGTTAAGGTTACGTAAGTAGATTTTTTTTTAAAATTTTGCTCTTGCAGCATACTTCGCAATACATCTGGTACGAGGCCAAGTATTAATTTGCCATTAATGCAATCTTGGGCTTTAATTTAAACACATATTTCTAATCAACTCCTGATAGCGAGTAAATCATTATGTTTTTCTTAATGACATAAAAACTTTAGCGTGTTTAAGAACACCAAGGTCAGCGACGAACAGAGCCTAGAGTTGCTAATGACCGCAGTAGATAAACTTTTTCATTAACTTAGCTTGTTGCTGTCCCAGAGTCGAACTGAATCTACTTATATCTGGCAAACTAACATTTTGAAGGGATTTCCGATCATGAACAAAAAAACAAGCTGGGCGATGTCCTGTATCGCAGTCATCATACTCATCACTGGCGGTTTAGCGCCCTACTTTACCAGCACTGCTAACGCGCACGATGTTCAGGTTTTATTGGATACAGTCATTCAGGGGGCTCATCGCTCCGAGGCCAACCGCGCACGCGATCAATACCGTCACCCGAAAGAGACGCTACTATTTTTCGGCCTGAAGCCAGACATGACCGTCGTGGAAATCTCGCCTGCGAATGGCTGGTACACCGAAATCATTGGTCCATTACTCAAAAAACAGGGGCAATTTTATGCAGCCGTGCCGGCACTTAACGAGGATATGCCGAAGGCCATGAAGGATAGAGATGGCGCTTACCGCCTAATGCTAAAACGCGCCCCCGACCTTTACGGCGAGCCGACGATTACGACCTATGACACTTCCGCACCGGTGTTCGCTCCAGACGGAGTGGCTGATCTGGTGGTGACTTTCCGCAATGTACACAACTGGGCCAAAGCTGGTTACACACAGCCGATGTTCAAAGGTTTTTATCAGGCCTTGAAATCAGGTGGTGTGCTCGGCGTGGTTGAACACCGGGCGAAACCAGGCACGCCTCTAACTAAACAAATCGAATCGGGTTATATGACCGAGCAATTCGTGATCGAGGCTGCTACTGCCGCCGGCTTCAAGCTCGACCTCAGCTCGGAGATCAATAGCAACCCGCTTGATACGAAAGACCATCCCGGCGGTGTGTGGAATTTACCACCCAATTTGCGTGGTGTAAGTGACAGCGACAAACCCAAGTATCGCGCCATAGGTGAGTCCGACCGAATGACATTGCGTTTTGTGAAGCCTTGAACTCCAAACTGAACTTGTTCCCGTTTTATCTGAAAGAGCTCGTTTGTAATTCAAAACAGTTGAGTAGTTCAGCAGGCATGTCCTTGGCTTTCTGGCCTAAATAGGCTCTTATAAATGGCCCTGATTTCCAAGGAGCTGTCATTCCACTCCAGATCGCGTCTGCGACCACTGTTGCGCTCGTATCGAGGTTTTTAACTACCACCACTGCTGGTAAGAGATTTTCAAATTCAACCTCTGCCACAGCCCACGTACCAGATGTCCAGACGTAAATAACTTTGATTGGGATTGAATCGGGAGGGCTATACGACTGAATAGCCGTTTTGATCATCGTGAGCTTTTGATCTTCATTTTTCAGCTCCGTAACAGTCTTGCATGTGTTGGTGGCCATGCGCCATTCGTTCTTGATGATTCCAATGAAATCAACATCTCTGCCATCGACGTTAAACATCAATCCATTTTCTTTTTGGGACCAGCTTACGTGCGTCAGTAGCAAAACGGGCACCAATAAAATTAAAAGCGTTATCGATACTTTTTTGTTCATCGTGGGCATTTTTAATTGATAGGTGAATTCAAGAACGAAGTACAACGTTGGTTAATTTTTATATTTATTAAGTTGGAAGTACTTTAGTAAATGTCGATCAATCGTAGCTACTAAGGAAGCACTGATTACATAAAAATCAGATATTTCGCGAGTAATGGAACGAAGCTAAGCGCTTGATTTGCTTAGCCCCGCGTCGCACAGCTGCGCTGGCTCGCCATAAAATACGCAATAAAACAGCATCTCCCCGGCTCAGTTTAAGGGTGTAGTAGCTCACACTTTTTGATTATGAGCTTGCCCCAGAAAGGGGGATCCCATAACGACATAAACATTATTGTAAATGAGGTCCTTGGCCAATTTTTATGTTCAGTGATTCGTGTGTCGTACACTGGCGTTATGGCCATTTCCTACTCACTAAGCGTCAGACGGGTGACCCCATGACGACTGCTAACGCCAGCCTACTGCTGATTGCGGCGTATTTTCTTTTTTTGCTAATTAGCCTGAAACGACGCGGACAGATCATTAGCGGACCCTGGCTATTTTTATTGCGTAGTTTTTTCCCTAACTGGCGCTTCTATCATGGTCCGGGGAATCAGCCGCGCTTGTTCTGGCGGATTCAAGATGAGAATCAACAGTGGACCGATTGGCACATGTTCATGCCACGCGCTACATTTCATGTAAGCGACTGGCTCCATAATCCGCGCAACAATCTCACCTTAGCGAATCAAAATCTAGTCGATCATCTGAGTGCTGACATTATTGCCATGCCCGACGATGGTGATGTGCGCGATCTGGTCACCTATCACATGGTCATGCAGCTAACGCGCCACCTCATTACGTGCGAGTCGATCGCACCAGTGCACTACCAGTTTCAACTTCGTTTAGTTCCTGCGTATGTACCGCCCGACGAAGATATGGCTGTGCTGACTTCACCGACACTGAGCTGGTTGAAATGAACCTCTACCTCACCGTGCGCGCACTCGAGTGCTTGCTGGCGACTAGTTTGTTAATTCAAACACTGGAATTTTTACGTCTTAGCCGCTTTGCTGATGCGCGTAGCGTGTGGTCTTGGCAGCGACAGCGCGGCGATGTCGCACATACCTCTGTCTGGCTGCAAAAACTATTTGACTGGCTGTTTCAAGAACGCGTGCATCAGGCTCATTTGCTGCTGCGCTTAGGTGCAGCGGCCAGCTTATTTTTTGGCGTTAGCATGGTCAGCGCCGTCTTTCTTTTTGTCAGCTCGCTGCTGATACTCATACGATGGCGCGGAGCATTCAATGGCGGCAGTGATTTCATGACCATGGTGGTATTGACGGGGCTGTTAGTCTCTCAACTCGCACAACCTATCGTGGGATCCGTCATCGCTTGGCGAGCAGGCCTCTGGTACATCACGATTCACGCTATCTCGTCGTATTTTATTTCAGGTGCGATTAAGCTGATTAGCGGCGATTGGCGCAGCGGACGCGTATTGATACATTTTCTAGATGGCGGATTGTACGGCCCCTTATCGGATCACAGTCGACTCAGAAAAAAACCAATCGCTCTAATCGCTTCCTGGTCTTTCATAGGTTGGGAGTGTTTATTCCCACTCGCGCTGGCAGGACCGCAATGGGCCATGCTCTGGTGCGGTATCGCTGCCCTGTTTCACTTTTTAGTGTTTCGATTTTTTGGATTAAATCGATTTTTTTGGGCGTGGGCTGCGAGCTTCCCAGCGATTATTTACTGTTCAACACAGTGGTAATGTAAAGCGGATGTTAAAGCTTGCCCTGGGCTGCCATCTCACAGGCATCATTCATCGCGCGCGTTGCAACGTCTTCCAGCCAAGCTAAATCAACGTCACTGTGCGCTTCACAAAAAAACCACGGCTCGCGTGAATCAGGTTCTAGCATCACGCCGTAGTCGATCAACTTCCACGCAAAGGCACGATAGAGATCACTGTTAGTAATGCGCCAGTCACGATAATTAGTGGGCACATTCGGGGTAAAGTGAATACCAAGCATTGCAGGTGGACCAGCAAACGCATACTCAATTCCTGCAGCAGTAAATACACGTCCTAGTAAATCTTGAATTTGATTGCCAACCCGATTGACGGTGTTGAGCGCATCCGTGTCGGATAAAATTTTCAAAGTCGCGTGTGCCGCCGATAACGCAACTAAGTTACCCGTGTAAGTTCCACCGTGCACTACACCACCGCGATTTGACCCGACCACATCCATCACTTCAGCACGACCACCAAACGCAGCAACTGGATAACCATTACCCATGGCCTTAGCATAACTGGTCAGATCAGCATAAATACCGTATAGCTCTTGCGCTCCACCCTTGGCGACGCGAAACCCAGTTTTTACTTCATCAATAATCAGCATCGTACCGTGCTCAGTACATAAATCGCGCAAGCGTTGTAACCATGCTTGCGTGGCTGAGATACTGCCAGCGTTTCCGATAATGGGTTCTAACACGACACATGCAATTTGCTCGCCGCGCTTAGCAAACAGTGCCTCAAGCATCTCGGTATCGTTGAGCACAATCAGATCGACCAAATTACGCGCAGTAGCAGGAATACCGCCACCAAAGGGAATCACCGACGGCGGAATACTGCCCTTAGGATCCCACTGTTCGATATCGGACTTCCACATCATCTCGTCATACAAGCCGTGAAAGCCACCTTCGACAATGACGACCCGATCGCGTTTGGTGTAACCACGCGCTGTCCGCACCGCCCCCATGACAGCCTCGGTACCCGAATTTGCGAATCGCATCTTCTCTACATTTGGGCACATGGCTTTGATTTGTTTGACGACTTCGGTATCCAACTCAGTCGCAAAACCCGACAAGGTACCGCGTTGAGTAATTTGATCAATCACTGCCTGATCAACACGCTCATCGCGGTAACCCAAAATGATAGGGCCGTAACCCAAACGAAAATCAACGTAACGCTTACCATCACAATCGGTTAGCCAGCATCCCTTGGATGACTCTACGAACACCGTACGATCATCACCCCAATAGCGGTAGTTTTCAGCCACGCCCTGAGGCATGTGCTGGTGAGCTTCGGCCATCAGTTGCGATTGACGTGTTACTGGCTTGAGGGATGAATTCATAGCGCTCATGTTTATTTCGTTGCAGTAGTTGGCTCGCCGTGTGGCGGGCGCAATAACATACCCACTCTATCTTCCAATAATTTAACCACATGCAGCTCAGCGGCGGATTCACCGTAGGTTTGCGCTGCTTGCTGAAAGAGCGATTCTACAAATTTTCCCATGGTGAGTTCATAGCCCTGACTGCGCGCGATGTCATTAATCAAACCTAGATCTTTACAGCATAAAGCCAAGGAAAAACTCGGATCGTAATTGCCTGCAAAAATGGAAGGTACATCATGCTCCGCCACCCAGCTATTACCTGCGCTTGATTTAATCGCTTCCCACACTACCGGCAAAGGCACACCCGCTTTTGCGCCGAGCATGAGTCCTTCACCGATGGCCGCAGCACTGACAAACCACAATAAATTGGTGAGCAGTTTAATCGTGGCTCCATTCCCAGGTGCGCCCACATGAAAAATCTTCGTCGCCAACACATCAAACAGCGGTCGATGTTTTTCAAAAACCGCGACATCACCACCCACAAAAATAGATAGCCGACCTTCTGCGGCTGCATCAATCGCATTCGTCACTGGCGCTTCAAGAAAATCAATGCCACGCTGTTGGCAGGTATCAACCAATTCCTTCACCAAATCAACCGCACTAGTCGTGGTATCGATAATGGTGGTGCCTGGGCGCAGTGCCGCAATCAAACCACCCTCACCCAACATGACTTCTCTGACGTGTGGTGGACCGGGCAAAGACGTCATCACTACATCGGCCTGCGATGCGCCTTCAGCCAAACTAGCGGCGGTCTTTGCACCGAGCTGAACAAGGTTGGCGGTTTTCTCTACGGCTCGATCAAACACGGTCACGTCATAACCGGCTTTCACTAAATTGGCCGCCATGGGATTACCCATGTTGCCTACCCCAACAAAAAACAAACGCGGCTTTAGCGCTGCATTCTCACTCGCTGCATTCATTGATAGCTCAGGCCTTACGGAAAGAAATAAAATGACTGAACTGCCCAACATCGCCATCGTGATGGAAACCATAGGCTCCCAATAATTCACGTGCTTCGTCCCAGCTATAGGTACGGTAGTTAATTGTTTGCGCCATCACGACTTCAGCGTTATCAGCAAGATAGTAATGTTTAATGAAGCCATGCTGCGCAGTTTCAATTTTTTGCGAATACATCATGCCGTTCGATACGGGCTTTTCATAATCATGATGCGGACCTTGAATGCCAAGTAGTAGCTTGCCGCCCGAGTTCACATGATCAGCCAGACGCGCCAAACCAAGGTGATTATCTTGTTCATCGTATAAGTGACTAACTAAAAAAGGCTCATTGTCACCATCGATCACAAAATACCAAACGCCACCATACGAGAATGCGAGGTCGTAGGTTTTTTTGAGATCAAACTGCGTAATATTTTGCAGCGATAGAGAGATGTTTGGAAATTTGTACAGTCGTTCCGACGCAATGGATAGCATGGATTCGGTCAGATCCACACCCATGATCTCGGTGCTCGGATGCTGCTGGCCAAGCTCTTCGAGTATCAAGCCGGTGCCACATCCCACTTCAAGTACGCTGCCAAAGCTGTTATCTCTGACGATGTTTTCAACAATTTTTTTGTAATCGTAATAACCCGACGTCATGATCAAATCATAGTACGCCGACATGTTTGTGTAATCGCCCATTGACTCTTTAGTCTCCCTAAAATTACGTTCGTCTGACGGCAGCGTCTAAGTATCATTTTTCCTTGCCCCCAGCGGGCATGAGTTTGGTGCGATTTCGCTGACGGGTCAATCTTATTAACACGTATTTTCAGCAAGAATATCGATTTAACAATCAATTCTCAATTGAAGCGAGTTTTAGCGTTTAGGCAGCTAACAAATAAAAAAACCTGCCGACAAGGACAGGTTTTTTATAAATTACGAAGAAAAACTTGCGCTAATTATTTTCCTCGCAAGCCGTCGAAGACTTCAGCAAAGCTGGGCTGATTGTGATGACTGATCACGCCGCGGGCACCTTCAATAACCAACGGTACAGGATAACCTTTAAGCGTTCCCACGATCATTTGGTTAATGACATTGTAAACCTGCCCTTCTTCATCAATGATCTGACCCAAGCGGTTAGCCAAGGGATCAAACACACCGTACGCCACGAACACCCCTAGGAAGGTACCAACGAGCGCACCACCAATCAGCGCACCCAGTACAGGTGGCGGCTGGTCAATTGCGCCCATGGTTTTAACCACGCCCAACACGCACGCCACAATACCCAGCGCGGGCAACGCGCCGGCGATAGAAGCGAGTGTGCCTTGATATTTCATCTCATCGTGATGGTGCGTCTTGATGGCATTTTTCATTGCATCATCGACGGCATCCGCGTCGAGATTGCCTTGAGCGATAACGACCAGACGCAAGGTGTCACAAATCATGTGCACGATGGAGTGATCTGCAGCCAGTTTGGGATATTCACCAAAAATCGCAGAAGAATCCGGACCTTCAACGTGAGCTTCTAGCGCAACTGCGCCTTCTTTCTTCATCACATTAAGGAGCTTACCCACCAGCAGAATCAAATCTAAATAATCCTGAGCATTCCACTTTGGACCCTTGATGCAGCGAACGATACCGCCAAAGGCACCTTTAAAAATGCCCATGCTATTCCCGATCAGCTGAGCGCCAATAGCCGAACCCACAATAATGAAGCCCTCAACCGGTGCGGCCTTAATAATTGGAGCCATTTTGCCGCCCGCCATGATAAAGCCGCCAAACACGCAGCCAAACACGACAGCTAATCCCACGAAAAATAACATCTGTCTCTCCTTGTGCTAGCCCTCAATCGCCATCGCGATGCGGGCGTAGGGTGTCGATTTGTATATCGGCACACATACTTATAATTCAAGCCCGATACGGACAGATTAACAAGTAATTATTGCAATTGTGAAACAAAGTAAGGAATTGTGCCACCCTTATCGCTGATAGACGGCATAGCAAGCAAAAGAATTGCTATTTTAAGAATAAACACCAAACACCGACACACTGACCAGAGATCGCTTGCAGGATGAAATCCAGCGCACCGCCTATCGCCATGGCGGGCACACCGAGATATAGCAAGATGAGCAACCAACCCATGCCGGTGAGGCGCGGACTCGGAATATCGCGACCGAGTATGAGCTCGCGGGGAGTTGAATTGAAAAATCGTTTTATCATGCGCTGCCTTTTTTGATTCTTGATTATAGCCACGCCACAAAAAACACTAAACCATTGATGCACATACTCTGGAACCAGATCGATAGACCCGCATGGGATAAAGCGCACTCTGAGGCAGGTGGCGCCCTGCAGCAAGACTGGGCCTATGGCACTAGCCTCACCGTGCCCGGTGTCAGCTGTTATCGCGCAGAAGTCATCCTTGATGGTGAAACCGTGGCGTTGGCGCAGTTCATCTGCCGCCGCTATGGTTTTGTATTACATGTGGCGCTCTGCACGCGCGGCCCACTCTGGCTGAAGCCTTTACCTGCGGATGTTCGTGCGCGCATCTTCCAAGAAATTAAACGCAGCCTGCCACTGTCGAGACCGCGTATTGCTCTGTTTTCACCCGAGATTACCGATCCCGCTGATGCCAGCGTTTCAAAGCTGATCCGAGTTATGACAGGTTACTCCACCTTGTTGATTGATCTCACACGCCCTAACGAGCAACTACGCGCTGAACTTGATGCACGATGGCGCAATCGTTTAGGCGCCGCAGAAAAATCTGGACTCACTATCGTCAACGACGAAGTCGCACCCGAGTATGTGAAATGGTTACTCGCTGCAGAACAAACACAGCGCGCGCAGAAATCATTTCATGGCTTACCCGTGGCCTTTGTCGAGCGTTACATAAAAGCAGACACAAAAACAAAACAAACGGCCCTGATACTGCATGCAGAACATGAGCAAAAACGTATTGCTGCCATGCTGTTTCTCATTCACGGACGCGTCGCCACCTACCATATAGGTTGGGCAGATCAAACGGGGCGTGAAACGAATGCCCACAAACTCATACTCTGGCGCGCCTTTGAAATTTTACGAACGAAAGGAATCACTATGCTCGACATGGGTGGCGTGAATACACACGACTTGCCGGGAATTTCTCGCTTTAAGTTGGGCATGGGCGGCACGGTCGTGACCTTTGCCGGCATGTTTGTGTAGCTGGTTTCTGTGAAGCGCTGAGACTGTTTTACTTAAAAACAAACGGCGCTTGATAAATCCATACCGGCTTACCTTCGACGTACTCTACTCGAGTGTAGGGCTGTAATTCCAGCGCCGGAAATTCCAGACTCACCAACCAAGCACCTGGCTTCAATTCAGTGACTGCTTTTGCAACGGCACGCGGCATAGTCTCAGGTCGTTGAAACAAATACACCATGTCATACGTGGACCAGTCATCCTTCCACATATCCCCTTGCCTCACCTTAGCCCAAGGACACAACAGGCCTGTGAGTACGCGTAATGGCCAACTCCACTCGGTGCCTGACAAACGAGCTTGCGGATAAGCTGCCCGCAGCGCACGCAAACCATGTCCCAAACCGCATCCCGCATCCAGAATGCTAGCTCCTTCAGCCAGGTGCAAGCGCTCAGAAAGATTGGATAAAGCAGTGGCGGGAGTAGGAAACAGCGGCGCATCGCTCCAGGCATTCATGGGATACACCAAAGCGATGATCACCAGCGGAATCAACCAAGCCCAGCCGGGGATGGATACGCCACCCGACAGCAGTAACGACAATGGAAAACCAGCGGCTATCGCCAAGCGCCGCCAAGGCGTACTGACTAGCACACTCGATAGCGCGCCCAGCAGAGCGCACGCGCCGATCGCCCACCAAACATCCCAGCTCGCTTTCTGCAAAAATGAAAAAAGCAGCCAACTTGCCGCCCAAACGAGCAGCGCGGGAATCGGCCAATGCAGTAGGAGATTTTTTTTAATTAACACGTGCGGAATTATAGTCGGGAGAACTCAGACATCCATCCTACGAACTAACAGCAAGACAAGGTATTATTCGGCCAGCTCGCTCTAACAAAGTTTATTTGGGAGATCTACATGAAAGTTAAACAAATTCTCACTGGCGTGGAATTAGTGATCGCCGACCTTGAAGTCGAACTGAACGGCACGCTGCGATCGAACCACACACTGTGCGCGCTTCTCAAAGATGATAATCAACGTGAAGTGCTCATCCCGCTGAATACGCCGGATGGCCGTCCGATTTTTATGAATCCTGATAATGCGATTGCTGACACCAACGCTCACTAATTACGCTATCAGCAAACCGTATCAAACGATACGGTCTATGGCATAGTTGGATAGCTTAATTGGTTGGCTTAGTTAGTTGGCTTAGTTAGTTGGCTTTTTAGTTAGTTTCATTGCCAACGACTATTAGAAAAGAATTACAGAAAGCGATCGAGCAAGCGACGCGACATGCGGTCTAACGCACGCATATCCAACACGCGATACGTCACGCCATGGCTGTCCGTGATTAACAGCCCGTTGCCACGTAAGCGTCGTATATCTTCTTCACCTTTCAATACAAAGCTACTCATACCGCGGTCCGTGCGTACCGACCACGTTGTTGGCGTTGAAAAGGTAGACACTGAAATAAGTCGCTCTATCACTGGAATAAACTCGCGCTGAGCAATTTCCTCTAAAACAAACTTACGCGTTTCAGCATCAAGGTCGGATAACGAAGGAACAAACGCCAGCTCATGGCCCTCAGTACTGACTAAGGACAGATGCTCACCGGGCGAATCGATAGGAAAAGCCTGAACGGGTATGACGCCAACATGATGATGACCAAGCTCATCAATAAACACCAAACTGCCATGCGCATCTTTCAGCAACTGGTGCACATCGGAGCGAAAGGGTTTACCGCCATCCTCATCCATCACGATGTCACCTTAGTCAATGGAATATGCAGTCGTGGTGGTTCTTTGTCTTCGGTATCGACATTGCGCGCTTGGGCTTCATACAAACGCCAGTACGCACCACGCGCTTCGATTAACTGATCGTGCGAACCAACTTCAACAATTTCACCACGGTCCAGCACCACCAAACGATCTGCTCGACGCAACGTCGACAATCTGTGTGCAATAGCGATGGTGGTACGGCCTTGTACCAAGTTATCTAACGCTTTTTGAATTTCTTTCTCGGTGGCTGTATCGACGCTTGATGTGGCTTCATCGAGCATCAGTATGCGCGGATTAATCAGTAATGCACGCGCAATCGAAATACGTTGACGCTCACCACCCGACAAGCCCTGTCCACGCTCGCCAACAATAGAATCGTAACCATGACGTAGGCGCAAAATAAATTCATGCGCATGTGCGGCGCGAGCGGCAGCCACAATTTCTTCTCGTGTTGCGTCCGGTTTGCCGTAAGAGATATTCTCAGCGATGGTACCGTGAAACAGGAAAGGCTCTTGTAGCACTAAGCCGATGTGACGACGGTAATCTGCTACCGCATAGCGACGTACATCGACACCGTCAACATGAATCCCGCCTTCATTCACATCGTAAAAACGGCAAATCAGGTTAACGAGCGTACTTTTACCCGAGCCACTATGACCCACCAAGCCGATCATTTCACCGGGTTTGATGTCGAGACTCACGCCTTCAAGAATGCGGCGACTACCATGCCGGAAGCTCACATCACGAATCGAAATAGCACCCTCAACACGCTTAACTCGAACCGGATTGGTTGGCTCGGGAACACTCGAACTGTGATCCAGAATGTCGAAAATTCGCTTCGCACCAGCGGCGGCTTTTTGTGTGTGCGACACAATGCGGCTCATTGAATCTAGTCGGCCATAAAAGCGCCCGATGTAGGCAATGAATGCCACCAGCACACCCACCGTTACACCATGATTCATGACCAACCAAATACCAAAACCCCACACCACTAACAAACCCACTTCTGTCAGCATCGTTACAGTCGGGGCGAACAAACTCCAAGTGCGATTGAGTTTGTCGTTGACAGTAAGATTGTGATGATTAGCATCGCGGAAACGCTGTGATTCACGCGACTCTTGCGCAAAGGCCTTAACGACACGAATGCCAGGAATGGTGTCAGCAAGTACGTTCGTGACATCACCCCAAATACGATCAATTTTTTCAAAGCCGGTACGCAAACGATCGCGTACCGAATGAATCATCCACGCAATCAGCGGCAAAGGTAACAGCGTAACAATCGTCAGCCAGGGATTAATAGAAAACAGAATCACGGCTGTCATAATCAACAACAGCACGTCAGTAGCAAAATCGAGAGCGTGCAACGAAAGAAATACGCAGATGCGATCCGATTCATTACCAATCCGTGCGATCAAATCGCCGGTACGCTTAGCACCAAAATATTCTAGGCTGAGCTGCATCAGGTGGTCAAAGGTCGCCGTGCGCAAATGCGCGCCAATTCGCTCTGAGACTAAGGCCAGCAGATACGTGCGCCACCAACCCAAAATCCACGCAGTGAGAGCTGCAGCTAACAGCCCTGACAGATAAATCAATACATCGTGGGTATCGATCTGCTCACCAGTGTGGGTCGGGATTAAGATCTCGTCCATCAAAGGCATGGACAGATAAGGCGGCACCAAAGTCGCAGCCGTCGCAGCCAGAGTCAGAAAAAAACCGAGCAACAGCTGCATTTTGTAAGGCTTGGCAAAACGCCATAAGCGAAACAAAACCCATGTAGACACGGGCTCAAGTAGTTCACGATGGCAGGTTGGGCACTCTTCCGTTTCCTCAGGAAGCGGCGACTGGCAGCTAGGACACAGCGCAACACCCTCAACCTCGGGTATTGCTAGCCCAGCCTGGCTAGCTTCAAGTCGTTCGTATTGGCGCATCAGGCGAATCGCTCCGACCTCCTGCTCCAAGGTAAATCGCCAGCGCACCAGACAGCTGTGCGCATCGTGCAAAGCTAGCGTACCCACGCCAGCATGATCGCTGTGCTCGAGCGTCATACCGGGCTGGAGCGGCCAGCTGATCCACCGTCCGTCAGCTGAATCGCTTATCATTCGCTGATTGGTTAGTAAAACGCGGCTGGTTGCAAAGCGCATCTCTGCGTCTAGATCCGGCTCCATCGTGGCAAGAATGGTCTCCCCTTCATGGAGCTCTGGCTCATAACGAGGCGTAGCCGTCTGCACAGCGAGAGAGTCAGAAACCGGAATGGATGAAGCGCTTGGCGGCATGTGTAGGGATTTTTAAGGCAGTGAAATTCCGTGGTATCGCAAAATATCAGTCTCGGTTTCCGCAAGATGATCCGACTCAACTGATCTCATTAGCAATACGAATTTTCGCCGAAGTCAGCCTGCCCGTCCAATAAGCCCTCTATATTACCTTGTGTCCGGCCCTTGCTCTATATGAACGCCTCCAATAAAGACGCCCTAACCCCTCCCTCACCCCTGGGACTGGAGATCGTAAAAATCACCTACCTCAAGGGTCCCAACATGTGGACCTACACTGAGGCGCTGGAAGCATGGCTTGATCTGGGCATCCTAGAAGAATGGCCCAGCAACCGTATTCCCGGCTTTGTCGACCGTCTGCTGGCTGTAATGCCCTCAATAGGCGAGCATTTCTGTAGCCCTGGGGTTCCGGGGGGATTCCTGATGCGCTTGCGCGAGGGTACCTGGATGGGTCACATACTTGAACATATTGTTATTGAATTATTAGAAGCCGCCGGACTCGAGGCCGGTTTTGGTCAAACCCGAGAAACCATACGCTCGGGCTTGTACCGCATGGTGTTTCGGGTGCCGAATGAAAAAATCGGCCGAGTCGCCCTGAAAGCTGGCCATGAGCTGCTGCATGCTGTGCTCAACAATGAAGAATTCGACATCCAGCCCGCCGTTAAAGAAATTCGTTATTACATTGATGGCCGCTACCTAGGACCCAGTACCGCCCATATCGTCAAATGCGCCACCAAACGAAAAATACCGCATATCCGTCTGAATGAAGGCAACCTAGTTCAGCTGGGTTATGGCGCCCGACAACTCCGCATCTGGACCGCAGAAACCGATCTCACCAGCGCGATTGCTGAGGGAATTGCCGGTGAAAAAAATCTGACCAAAATACTGCTAAAAAGCTGTGGGATACCGGTTCCCCGAGGCGAGATAGTCGATAGTGCAGAGGCTGCTTGGTTAGCGGCTGAGGATTTGGGTTTACCCGTAGTCGTTAAACCTACCGACGGTAATCGTGGACGGGGTGTGACGGTCAATCTATCGAATCAACAAGAAATAGAAAAAGCATGGTTCCTTGCTAAACAAGAGGGTCGTGAAGTTATCGTTGAAAACTACATCGAAGGGGATGAACATCGCGTCTTAGTCGTTGGTGGCAAGGTCGTTGCTGCCTGTCGAGGCGAAGCTGCCTGGGTGGTAGGCGATGGGAAATCATCTATCCAGCAACTGGTAGATACTCAGATCAACAATGATCCACGCCGAGGTAACTCAGATATCCACCCGCTTGAGACCATTCAGTTACGTAGCGTTGTGCTGGGCAATTTGGAACGACAAGGTCTGGGGCCAGACTCCGTTCCTGAAAATGGTCGTCGAGTACTGATATCGGCGAACGGCAATCATTCGATTGACTGCACAGATGATTTGCATCCCGAAGTCGCTCACATTTGTACCCTCGCCGCCAAAGTTGTGGGGCTGGATATTGCCGGCATTGATTTCGTGTGCCGCGATATTCGACAACCCCTTGCGGAACAAGGTGGCGCGATTGTCGAGGTGAACGCCGGACCCAGCCTCTTAATGCACTTAAACCCCGCCAAAGGTCAGCCGCGTCCGGTGGGAGAATCCATCTTGAACCATTTATTCCCAGACGATACGAATTGCAGCATCCCTATCGTTGGCGTGTCGGGTAGTTTGCACAGTAATCAAATTGCGATGGTAGTTGCGTGGCTTTTACAACTCTCAGGACATCAAGTCGGACTCGCTTGTCGCGATGGTTTGTTTGTGGGGCCACGCAAACTGCAAAATCTGGATGACTCCGTTTGGGAATCAGGACGACGACTTCTTATCAACCGTAATGTTGAGGCTGCGGTTTTTGAAAGCGATCCCATTACGCTGCTGACCGAGGGGCTTCCGTATGATCGCTGCCAAGTAGGCATTGTGACGGACAGCCTACCCGTGCCGGGTCTGGATGATCACCTCATGCCTGAAGCTGAGCACCGATTCAAAATTCTGCGAACCCAAGTGGATGTCATTTTGCCTTCAGGCATTGCCGTTCTTAATGCCGCTGATGCCACCGTGCTTGATATGGCCAAGCTATGCGATGGCGATGTGATCCTCTACGCGATCGATGGTCAACACCCTGCCCTGATTGCGCATCGTGCCGAGGGTAGGCGAACCGTTTTCATACACGATGACATCGTCGTACAAGATGATGGCCACCATCGTTTTGAACTCATCGTTAAAAAAGATTTGCCTGATGTGGTTCGTGCGATGCCTGACGATGTGCTGCTAGCTGCCGTAGGTGCTGGATTAGCGCTCGCGATGGAAGCCGATACGATTGCCACCGGCCTTAAAACATTCGAACCCCTACTTTCTGGTCAGAAGCAAACCGCTTAAATGCGTCATAGAGACTGAATACATCCATGGAATTGATACAAACTCGAGCCCTCAGAGGCCCTAATCTTTGGAGCCGCTATACCGCTCTTGAAGTCGAGGTGCAATGCACTCCGCAGGAATGCGCACTCGATGCCGTAAATGGTTACATAGAGACGCTGTTGAGCACCTGCCCTGGCATCGGCGCGCTTGGCGCAACAGGTTATCAAGGACCACTCACCGTCGCGCACGCGCTCGAAGCGACACTGCTGGCATTACAAGCGCAAGCGGGGTGTCCAGTCAGTTTTAGCTGTACCAACACCACACCGGTTACGGGCGTATTTCAAGTTGTGGTCGAATACAGCGAAGAGGATGTGGGTAACCTTGCATTAAAGATGGCCAAAGAGATTGTTGAACATGTGTGGTCAGCATGTACCCACGCAGCCAATAAAAAATCAACCGCACCCGACACACCAGCAATGATCGCTCAGCTGCGCGAAATGGATGAGGATTTACGCTTAGGGCCGAGTACCGGCTCTATCGTTACCGCAGCGGTAGCGCGTGGCATTCCGTTTCGACGTCTGACGCAAGGCAGCTTAGTTCAACTGGGCTGGGGGGTGCGTCAACGTCGCATTCAAGCGGCTGAAGTTGATTCCACTAGCGCGGTGGCAGAAACTATCGCTCAAGATAAAGACCTCACCAAACAATTACTGCACGCAGCCGGTGTACCCGTTCCTCGCGGAGCACCCGTGCATACCTTAGAAGCAGCATGGGAGGTTGCGCAACGAATTGGTTTTCCGGTTGTCGTCAAACCGCAAAATGGCAGTCAGGGTAAAGGCGTCACCGTCAATATTCAAACGCGCGAACAACTCGAAAAAGCCTTTCCCAGTGCTACCGGAAAAGGGGCGGTGCTGGTTGAAAAATTTTTCCCAGGCAGTGACTATCGTTTGCTAGTAGTTGGCAGCAAATTAGTGGCCGCAGCTCGCCGAGATCCACCGCAAGTGATTGGCGATGCTGAACATACCGTGCGTGCATTAGTTGAGATCGTCAATGCTGATCCACGCCGTGGTGATGGCCACGCCACCGCGCTGACAAAAATTCGTTTTGATGACATTGCGATTACCTGTTTATCCGGCCAAGGATTAACGCCTGATTCCGTACCCGAAAAAGGTCGGCGAGTTGTATTGCGCAATAACGCCAACCTTAGCACCGGTGGCGCTGCAACCGACGTTACTGATGATGTGCATCCCGAAGTAGCTGCGCATGCGATTGATGCAGCGGGCATGATTGGTTTGCATGTGTGTGGTGTTGATATTGTCTGTGAAAACATCACGCGCCCATTGGAAGAACAAAACGGTGGCGTGGTGGAAGTGAACGCGGCTCCGGGTTTGCGTATGCATCTCAATCCTTCATTCGGTAAAGGCCGCAACATTGGCGCCGCGGTGATGGACATGATGTATGAATCCAATGATGATGGACGTATTCCCGTTGTCTCTGTCTCCGGAGTGAATGGTAAAACAACCACTACTCGTCTAATTGCTCATGTGCTCGCTACCAGCGGCTTATGCGTTGGCATGACTAACACCGATGGCGTATTTGTAGGTGGACGTCAAACCGATAGCGGAGACTGTAGCGGCCCTAAGAGTGCGCGCAATGTACTGGCTCATCCGCACGTACAAGCTGCGGTACTCGAAACGGCGCGCGGCGGTGTGCTGCGCGAGGGCCTCGGCTACGACAAATGCGCCGTTGCTGTCGTCACCAATATTGGCGAGGGTGATCATCTGGGGATGAATCACATTCACACACCCGAAGACGTCTCACGCGTTAAACAAATCGTGGTTCAAAACGTAGCACCTAATGGCTACGCGGTGTTGAATGCAGCCGATCCACTGGTTGCCGCTATGGCGCCTCATTGCGCGGGCAAAATTATTTTCTTCGCTCAAAGTGCGCAGCATCCACTCATCGTCACTCATCGTGCACGCGGCCATCGCGTTGTGTTTGTTGAAGATGGCCATGTTGTTACCGCCGAAGGTTCGTTGCAACAACGTCTGTCACTCACCGATGTGCCGTTAACGGCAGGTGGATTACTCAGCTTTCAGATCGAAAATACATTAGCTGGTGTCGGTGCTTGCTGGGCACTCGATATGCCGTGGCCATCAATCGTTGAAGGCATCTGTAGTTTTCATAACGATAGCGCTAACGCTCCAGGACGATTTAATTTGATGTCCTATCGCAACGCCACCATCGTTGCCGACTACGGTCATAACCCGCATGCTATGCGCGCACTGGTCGCGGCATTTGATGCACTACCTACGACAGCAACAAGCAAGCGCACCGTCGTCATTAGTGGCGCGGGTGATCGACGCGATGAAGATCTGCGTGAACTTACTCGCGTTTTGGGCAGTGCATTCGATAACATCATTTTGTTTGAAGATGCTTGTCAGCGTGGCCGCGAAGATGGCGAAGTGATTGCTTTGCTGCGTCAAGGCTTGGAAGGCGCCCAGCGCGCTAGTCATGTGGAAGAACTGCGTGGCGAATTTATTGCCATTGATCGTGGGCTAGCTATGCTCAAACCAGGTGATCAGTGCCTAGTGCTGGTCGATCAAGTGCAAGAAGCTTTAGATCACTTAAAGCTGCGTGTGACGGAAGGATAAGTCTTGCATGTGCCACGGTTTAGCCAAAGCTAAGCTTCGAAGGTAATCCGACGGTAGTTCGACACTATTCCCAGCACTACCCAACTAAAGTGGCAAATTCTTGCCGCTTTTAGGCTAGTCATTGCCGCTATCTCCACAATGACTCAGCCGTTTTGCTCAATCCTTACGTGGTACGCATCTTGCGGTACAGCTGTCTCCAAAAGGGTTCGTCCATCCATGGGCGGCAAATATAATGGTTACCAGCGTATCGAATTCCGCCACTGCCAAAGTTGCAGCAAGCAATAGCTTGCCCAACATCGCTAAAATCAGGTCCGACCTCACGGCGGCCTTGATCAGTGCGGGCGTGAGCGATGCTAGCGAACAAGATCTCACCCCTAAGGGCTTTCCCGAAGGCGTGTCGTGGACTGATGCCTATCGCATGGTAACCAAACGGGTGGAGGATAAAAACCTCAAAACCCCTGGCACACTAGTGCTTTCTCAAGATCTATTGAGCAAAACTCTCTCAGGCACACAAACACTCAAAGATTTAGGTGTCACCAGTCTTTCACGCTTCCCGCGCGGCACCTCGGTAATGGGTGCGATTGATCAGACAATGCAAAACAAATCCAACGGGATTTTGGCATCCACTCTGGCGCAAGCAGGTATTTATGATCTCACCGCATTCCCAACTGGCACCACCGCCTATCAAGCCTTTAAATTGGTTGAAGATCCCACCAACCCAGGAAAAATTTCAGGCGACAGGTACACAGAATATAAAGACGCTTTTTCAGCACTGACCAGTCTTGGTATCACATCGCTGAAAAATTTTCCGCGTGCTTACACCGCCATTGAAGCAAAAAATCTGATTGAGCCAAAAGCCGACCTCATGCTCAGCATGGTGGGCGTCGACAAATCGCTATTCAAAGATTCATCGATTTCTTCATTGCGTGCTTTGTCGATTTTGTCCAAGCTTCCGAATTCAATCGATCAACTCAACGACCTTCCATCAGGCACCACTTCAGAAGGCTTGGCCATGCAGGCCAATGCAGCGAAAAAACTGGTGTCGATGGGTTATGACAACTTAAGTGGCTTTAGCAAGATGGCGTCACTTCAAGGAACCGCCGTTACACCCGTAGTAGCACTGAAGGCTGTGATGGGGGCACCCAAAGCCGCCGATTTACCTCGCACCACCTCAACCAGTACCGAGCGCTACTTTCAAAGCACAACCGCTGTAGCTACTAAAAGCTTCGGAACACCCAACCCCATCACCACAACCATCTTGGCTAAATCACCGGGCAGTCGCGTCTATCCCAATATTCTGCCACCCACACGAATAGTCACTGCCGCCGAAGTGTTGGCCGCTAACATTGCCTACTGGGGCAAGAGGTAACGTAAATAATTACTAATTTTTTAATTATTTATTTATAAATTAGTGATGTCCTTTTTCTGTTTTACTTCTTCTCGTTTTTCCAACTTCTACAAATTCGCCACATTTACACTTTTAACATGATGTGTAGAGTTAAATTTCATATTCCTTTCACCTATACTTGGTCTTAGTGAAGAAATGTATACGCGGAGAGACTTATGAAAAAATTATTTATTTCTAGTGCGATTCTATTAGCCAGTTTCGCAGCACACGCCGAAGGCGACTATAAGCCGTTTTTCGTGTTCGACGTAAATTCTGAAAAAGACGAAAAGCACAGTCAAACAACAGGCGAAACAGTCAGCAATATCGCGCGTGATTACATTGGCGCAAACCTCACGGTTGGCGTCAAAGGCCCGCACAAAATGGAATACTCCATCAAGGCAGGGGTGAGTCAAAAAGATGATAGTGGCACTCAGACCATCAGTAACAACATCGAACTGAAAATCAAAAAGTCCTACAAACTCACCGATTCAATTAGTCCTTACGCCGCATTTCGCTTAGGTGAAAAAATGAGTAAGGATGCTAACCACTTCACTCATTTCGCTATCGATGGTGGTGTTAAATTTCAGTTGATGGACAATCTCGCCTTCGACACGGGTCTGCGCTACCGTAATGCGCTAGATAACGGTTCTTATCAAAAAGCATTTTCAAGAACGTACTCCTATGAAAGCATCCGTCTGCACGGCATGCTGTTGTTTGATCTGGACAAGACCAACACCGTTGGCCTCCGATACAGTCAATCTACGGCGGATGACTACACAGAGGAAAGAAAGAGCTGGCGCCTGCACTATCAGCACAACTACTAATCACTGCGCTGAATTGACCAAATTTACCTGCATCACCTTAAAGCCCGCGATATGCTTCGCGGGCTTTTTTTTATGGCTTCGCTTCATTTAGGTAGTAAACAGCGCTAACCTTGCGCTAGCCAAGTATCATTCACTTCGATAAGTCAGATCTAGATTAAGTAGAGAGCATCCTCTGCTGAATAATTTGATAGCTCGTCTGCATGACTCTTAATTTTCTGACATAATTCTTTCTTATTCCTGACAGTTAACTGACAAATAGCCCGAAACCATGGTGAGTCACATCTCAATTATTCAATTAGCAACAACTTCATTGCTAAGTATGTGGAGTAAAAATAATGCTCAACGAAGACTCATTACATCGTTTGCTTCGGTGATAGCAATAGCGGTGTGCTTGCCCACGTATGCACAACAATCATCTACGGACATGTCACCCGCGGCACAATTGAGCGTTGACGATTTAGTTGGGTTCGCCCTGAAACATAACGCATCACTGCAAACAGGATTACGCTCAGTTGATATTGCACGCGCTGCTGTGACGACCTCAAGCGCCCTGCCCAACCCGCGTATTGAATTTGATTCGGGACGCAACAGCATTGCCCAAACAGCCTCGCAAGCAGGTGCGGTTACAGTGGTAGGAATCTCGCAGCTCATTGAAAACCCAGCCTTACGTAGCGCACGGGTAGATAGCGCGTTGTTCGCAGAAAATACCAGTCTAGAATTGCTTGGACAAATACGTAATGAATTGGTTGCGCAAGTCAAACTTCGCGCTTATGAATATCTATTACGGCGCGAAGAAGCCATCGCAGCAAGCGATGCCCTCGCATTACTCGAACAAATCCGTGAACGCGTACGCTTGCGTGTAGAGACAGGAGAGGCTGGCCGCTACGAATTAATTAAATCCGATGCAGAAATCGTTAACGCTCGCCAGAAAAAGCAGACAGCACAGCTGCAAATCGCTCAAGCGGCGATATCACTAAATCGTCTAGCTGGCGGTCAATTACCCGCGCGTTGGGAACTCGATGCACAACTCGCCGATGCCCATGAACTCCCTCAATTAGCTAACCTAAAAGAGACAGCACTTCGAGATAATCCAGACTTGCGCGTTCTCACTTCCGAACTTGAGCGTAACAAATCACGCATCAATGAGGCTGAGGCTAGTCGCTGGGCCGGCGTCGACATCAGATTAGCGCAAATTAATCAACCCGACGTACGACAAAATTTAGTCGGTGTGAGCGTGCAGATACCGCTGCTCGATCAAAAACGTGGCCCGCGTGCTGAAGCCATAGGAGAACGCGAACGCACTCTCACCCGTCTCGAAGGACGACGTGCCGAGCTGCTGCAGCAATTGGAACTTTCCTGGAAATCTATCGAGATCGCACAAGTACGAATTAAGGCACTATCCGAAGGCGCCATGCGCGATGCTGAAGCGGCTTTGCGAGTGGCCCAAGCAGCCTATCGCTTCGGTGAGCGCGGGATACTCGAAGTACTCGATGCAGAACGCGTATTGCGTGCCGTGCGCCAGGATCTTTTGTTGGCGCGTTATCAACTTCAAGCCTCGTTGATCGATCTAGATTCTCTGGCGGGCAAGCATGCTCTTTTAAGACCATCTATCCCGTGATCAGTGATTACAACCCCTAGTTGAAACCTATTATTTACGTTACCAACGGACATCATGAAACGCTGCCATCTTCTTCACACAACCCTTTCGCTGTGCGCTGTCCTGCTAGTTAGCTACGGATGCGGAAAAAATGACACGCCCAAAACTAAACCTGCGGAACAAAACGTAGCAAAGCTCAATCCTTTAGATGTCATTCTAAAGGAAGAAATGGCTAAACAATTTGTGATCGAACCAGCACAAATAGTCGACCTCGCTGTGGTGCAAAAGGTCACTGGCCGGATCGAAGCCAATGAACAACGCACGACTCGCATAGGCTCATCAATTACCGGACGTGTGACTCAAGTGATGGCCGAGGTGGGTGACCGTGTGAAAGCAGGACAACCGCTTGCTAAGCTTGCCAGCCCAGAATTAAGCAATGCACAGCTAGGTTTTTTACGTGCGCTCTCAGCCACCAAACTCGCTGAACGCTCCGTTGAACGTGCACAGCAATTAGTAACTGCCGATGTTATTGGTAATGCCGAATTACAGCGCCGTGAAGTAGAACTTTCTGTAGCACGTGCAGAGTTACGCGCAGCGACAGACCAGTTACGTTTGATCGGATTGTCCGAAGCGTTAATCGAACGACTGCGTGAAACAGGCGCACTTGCCTCGGAAGTGGCTATCACCGCCAACCGAACCGGCATCGTAGTAGAGCGAAAAGTCAGTCAGGGACAAGTGGCGCAGCCGGGTGATCCTTTATTTACCGTGGCCGATTTATCGAATGTATGGGTGGTAGGCGCGCTACCTGAACAAGATGCCAACTCCGTTCATTTGAATCAACTCGTGGAAGTAGAAGTTCCTGCTTTAGGTAAGCAAAAACTTAAAGGGCGCATCGTGTTTGTCAGCGATACAGTGCAACAAGATACGCGCACCGTTCCAATTCGTACCTCGGTAGAAAATCCTAAATTTGAACTCAAGCCACAAATGCTCGCCACCTTGCATTTGAGTGGTGGTTTACGCAAACAGCTTGCCGTACCAGGCTCGGCGGTTGTTCGAGAAAATGACAAAGATTATGTATTTGTACAAATTGAAAAAAACCATTTTCGGCTGACTGAAGTTGAGCTCGAACCCACTGCAGGCGAGCTGCGACCCGTGAAAAAAGGGATTAAAGAGGGATCGTTCATCGTTGTAGATGGAAGTTTTCATCTGAATAGCCAGCGCAAGCGCGCAGAACTGGAGTAAGCATGATTTCCAGTCTGATCCGTGAGGCGCTCAAGGCGCGCCTGATCATGTTAGTCATTGCGCTGGCCTTAGTCGGTTTTGGCATACGTTCTACACTCAAACTATCGGTCGATGCTTTCCCCGATGTCACCAATGTTCAAGTTCAGATAGCGACTGAAGCGCCGGGGCGTTCTCCGGAAGAAGTGGAACGTTTTGTGACCGTACCACTAGAAATAGGTATGACGGGCTTGCCCGGCCTAACTGAAATGCGATCGTTAAATCGCAGCGGATTGTCCATCATCACCCTCGTTTTTACTGACGCCACTGATGTGTACTTCGCACGGCAGTTAGTCATGGAAAGGCTGATGGAAGCGACAACACGATTGCCCGAGGGTATTACACCCATCCTTGGCCCAGTGAGCACCGGCCTCGGTGAGGTTTATCAGTACACATTACAAAGAAAAGACGACGGCACACGAAAATTATCTGAAACCGAATTAATGGAAAGACGCTCGGTGCAAGACTGGGTAGTGCGTCCCATGTTGCGATCCATTTCAGGCGTCGCTGAAATTAATTCTTTTGGCGGTTTAGAAAAACAATATCAGGTATTAGTTAATCCCGATCGCTTACGCCATTACCATTTATCGCTGGAAGAAGTACGCACAGCACTTGCGAAAAATAACGCCAATTCAGGGGGAGGCATTTTACCTCTGGGGCCTGAACAATATTTGATACGCGGTCTGGGCCTGACCAAATCTGTTGGCGACATCAGTAATATCGTCTTGAAAGAAGAGCGGGGAATTCCTGTTTTTGTTAGGGATGTAGCTGAAGTAAAAATAGGCTCGGCGTTACGACAAGGTGCATTAATTACGAATGGCGATACAGAATCTGCTGGCGCGATTGTGATGATGCTACGCGGCGGCAATGCCAAAGAAATTGTGGGTCGACTGAAAACCAAGGTCAATGAAATAAATAGCAAAGGCATGCTGCCCGACGGTCTGCAGATCGTCCCTTTTTATGATCGTACTGAATTAGTTGACGCCTCACTTTGGATGGTGGGCAAGGTGCTGATAGAAGGTGTGATTTTGGTAGTGATTGTGCTTCTCATCTTTTTAGGCGATATACGATCTAGCCTAGTGGTGGTTGCTACCTTAATCATCACACCCTTAATTACCTTCATGATCATGAACCGAATCGGTTTATCAGCGAACCTCATGTCGCTAGGGGGGTTGGCTATCGCCATAGGTCTGATGGTGGATGCCACCGTGGTGGTGGTCGAAAATGTATTCCACCAACTGGGGCACGCTCAAAAACATGAACGGCTCAACGTCGTACTGAACGCCACGCTGGAGGTGGCTAAACCGACAATCTACGGGATCTCCATCATCATTCTCGTTTTCCTTCCACTCATGACCTTAACCGGCATGGAAGGAAAAATGTTTGCGCCACTCGCACTCACGATTGCTATTGCTCTTGCAGTCTCACTGGTAGTGTCATTGTTACTCTCCCCTGCCCTTTGCTCTTATATCCTCAAAGGTGGCGGTGGAGCAGAAAGCGATACTCGGCCCATCGCCTGGATGAAGCGGCATTATCAAACTCTGCTGAATGCAGCGTTGGCGTCGGAAAAGAAAACCGTTTTTGCTGCTGTCGTACTCTTGGTGACCTCGTTCATGCTGGTACCTTTCCTCGGCAAAAGCTTTATTCCTACTCTGAAAGAAGGTTCGATTACGCCGTCGATTATTCGTATGCCCAGTATTTCACTGAATGAAGCCATACAGATCGACTTGAATGTCATGAAAATCGTCAGCCAAGTCCCGGGGGTAAGCAAAGCGGTATCGCTGCTCGGTCGTGGAGAATCACCGGCTGACCCTACAGCACCCAATGAATCAAATCCTATTGTTTCTATTGATCCCAACAGTGATAGGACGCAAGTAGAAATCGAAGAAGACATACGCAAAGCTTTAGGTAATTTACCCGGTGTTCAGATTGTGATGAATCAGCCGATTGCCCAACGTGTCGATGAAATGCTTACTGGCGTACGCTCACAATTAGCGATCAAGATCTTTGGTGACGATTTAAGTGAACTCAAACGTCTATCAGAAAAAGTCGCCAAAGTCGTTAAACAAGTTCCTGGTGCGCGCGATATTCGTATCGATCGGCTATCTGGCCAGCAAGCACTAACCATTGATATTGATAGACGCGCTATTGCTCGTTACGGTATCAATGTGTCCGACATACACAGCATTATCGAGACAGCTATCGGTGGCAGCGAAGTCAGTCAGCTGTATGAGGGTGAGCGTCGCTACGGCATACTACTTCGCTATCCGGAAAACTATCGTGATTCCGTTGATGTCATTCGTTCGACGATGCTACGTACCGCTGAAAACGCCATGATTCCTTTGAGTAGCGTAGCGAGCATCAAAGTCATGGATGGCCCACCCAACATACAACGTGAAATGGGTAAGCGCCGTATTGTGGTCGGTGCCAATGTGGCTGGCCGTGATTTAGGTGGCTTTGTCGCCGAAGTACAGCAACAAGTCGAACAAAAAATCGTTCTTCCAGATGGCTATTATTTCTCCTGGGGCGGGCAGTTTGAGAATATGGAACGCGCCATGAAAACGCTGATGGTCATCGTTCCCCTCACGGTGGTGGCGATTTATTTCCTGCTGTTTTTAATGTTCAACTCCATGCGATTAGCTGGGCTCATCATCACCGTATTACCGTTTGCATCGATCGGTGGTGTGTTCGGATTAGCCATTACGGGTGAATATCTTTCCGTGCCTGCTTCAGTTGGATTTATCGCACTGTGGGGTATCGCTGTTTTGAACGGCGTGGTTCTCATTACCTACGTGCGAAAACTTACTCAGGATGGACTACCGGTAGCTCAAGCCATACGCGAAGGTTGCGCTCAACGCTTTCGTCCAGTGATGATGACAGCAACAGTCGCTTTGTTAGGGTTGGTTCCCTTCTTATTCGCGACAGGGCCCGGATCGGAAGTACAACGACCACTCGCTATCGTGGTTATTGGTGGCTTGATCACCTCAACACTGCTGACACTGGTCGTATTACCCGTTTTATATCGCTGGTTTGAACCACCGCTGGAATCAAAAGATTCCGTTAATCTGTAATCTCTATTGACTGTTGAATCAAGCGCCGACGCTCAAACGACTCGGCGCTTGAGCTTGCCCAGTAACTGCGAAACGGTTCAGGTAAATGACCTAGATTAGCATCATCAAGTAAGGCTGCTTGACTGACTGTTGGCAGAGTAGCCGTCAGAGCTAGCGGTTGACCACCCTCTCCTCGAACCATGATGTGATCCGAAGTGATTTGCTCGGGATGTTGTAGTCCTGCAGCGCCTACTAACTCGGACAAGGCATCGATCGTTAGCTCATGAAAATTTGCCACGCGCGTTGCTTTATCCGGTACTACTAATGCACGTTGACGATTTGGATCTTGGGTAGCCACGCCAGTCGGGCACGTATCGGTGTGACAGCTGCGCGATTGGATACACCCCAAAGCAAACATAAATCCGCGGGCAGAATTACACCAGTCAGCTCCCAATGCAATCGCGCGTGCGATATCAAATGCAGAAATGATTTTTCCTGAAGCACCCACGCGCACTCGATCACGTTTATCTATACCGACCAAGGTGTTGTGCACCAGTCGCAGCCCATCTCGCATGGGCATACCCATATAATCCGCAAACTCCACCGGTGCTGCGCCCGTTCCCCCTTCGCTACCATCGACAACGATGAAATCAGGATACGTATCCGTTTCCATCATCGCCTTAGCGATGGCAAACCATTCCCACGGCTGACCAATACATAATTTAAACCCGACGGGTTTGCCAGCGGATAGCTCACGCAGCTGACGAATAAAGGCCATCAATTCAATCGGATTTGAAAACGCGCTATGCGACGCGGGTGAAACACAATTCTGTCCCATAGGTACACCGCGCGTAGTAGCAATCTCCATCGTGACTTTAGCCGCGGGTAACACACCACCATGTCCTGGCTTAGCGCCTTGCGACATTTTTATTTCTATCATTTTTACCTGAGGCGCAGCCGCCTGCTCGGCGAATCGCTCGGGGTCAAACTTGCCGTCTAACGTACGGCAACCAAAATAACCCGAACCTATTTCCCACACCAGATCGCCGCCATGTTCACGATGGTAGGAGGAAATCGATCCCTCACCGGTGTCATGATAAAAACCACCCATTTTCGCGCCACGATTCAACGCCAAGATAGCGTTAGACGACAGTGATCCGAAACTCATGGCAGAAATATTGAAGATGGATGCCTGATAGGGCTGCGTGCATTGGGGACCACCGATACGAATACGAAACGTATCAGGATCAGCCACTTTGGGAGCGGCTGAATGCCCTATCCACTCAGTCTCTTTGCCATACACGGATTTGATGGTGCCAAAGCCACGAGCATCATTTTGTCGTTTTGCGCGCGAGTAAACCATCGCCCGCTGATTCCGCGAGAAAGGCAAATTTTCTTCATCGCTTTCCAGAAAATACTGCCGAATCTCCGGGCGAATATATTCGAGCATAAAACGTAGATGCCCAGTAATCGGATAATTTCTTAGTACGGCATGATGCTCTTGACGATAATCACGCCAGCCAATGATAAAAAGAATTAAACAAATAAATGACAGCAGATGAGAAAACGGGAAAAATAAAAAAAATCCAAAGCCCGAGAGTACCCAAGGCAAAAATCGCGAATATTCAACCATGGTTTCTTCCTTCGTCTCGTGATCAACGCGCTCTTTTCGGCGCATCTAACAGCGGCTTATTAGCCAAACAACCTAAATGAATTTAATTAAATTCCACCGTCAGTTGTGGATCGCCCGGCAAACCGATGTACTGCACTCGCGCCTTCATACCAGGCTTGGTAGGAAGTGGCGGTATAAATCCACCCAGGCTCAAGATGTCGCCTTTTTTCAAGTTAATGCCATCTTTTTTCAATGCTTGCGCCAACCACATCGCTGCATTAATCGGGTTATCCATCAACACGCTACCCTTGACGCGCCCGAGCTCTTTGCCTTCGGCATCATCCGTCATCACTACTGTCATGTTGGCTAATGAATCTAAAAACGCCTGCGATTTTTTTACCGGTATTTCCATGCCTAAGACACCACCACGGAAAGCCACATTCGTTGAAATCATGGCGTTGCCACTAAACTGACCTTCCAGCATTAAATCAGGTAACTCAATAAAAGGAATGATGGATTCTAAATAACTCAGCGCTTCTAAAGGTGTCTTGGCATCAGCAAGGCGCGGATCACTCACTTCAACTAAAAAATCAGCTTCAACTAAAGGACGCGCACCGAAATCTGCAGGAAGAATAGCAATGATATCGATCATATTCCGTTCATACATATAACCCCACTTTGGGCCATCAACACCAAAGCGTTTTTGTAAAGCGGGATTAGTAAACGCAGCCTTATAACCCACCAAGGCACCTAAAGGTAGCGTCAG
>Ga0164294_10000206_pt1 | contig 57213 bp, 45 predicted proteins | sample GEODES005metaG_FD_111479 | JGI IMG/M metagenome (GOLD analysis project Ga0164294, IMG submission 111479) | Oligotrophic lake water microbial communities from Sparkling Lake, Wisconsin, USA - GEODES005 metaG | ecosystem: Environmental > Aquatic > Freshwater > Lake | place: USA: Sparkling Lake... | reverse complement strand
CTGGGCCTGACCGAAGGGTGGCTGATCGTTTTCGACCAGCGCGACCTGCCGCCCGCCGCCCGCCAGTGGCGCGAAGATCGGCCGGTCGACGGCCTCCTGCTGCACCTGCGCGGCTGCTGAACCTCCTTCAGCGCCGACCCAACCCGCCAAGGGTGGCCCGTCCGGCCCGCTGGTAGGCCGCCGCCGCCGACTTAAGATCCGTCACAGACCTCCCCGCTGCTGCCGCCAGCGCAGCCGCCTCCCCAGGGTTCACCAACATCCGCAGGACCGCCTGCTCCCAGTCCATCCGCGCCGCCAGCGCACCCGACTCCACCAGCCGGCAGGCTGGATCCCCGAGGAGCACGAAGTTGGCGATGTCCTCTCGGAGCAGCCACAACAATCCCTGGTCGACCCGCAGGGCAGGTGAGCCCGGCTCCTGGGCCAAGGCGGCGGTCAGGTAGACGCTGGCCTGCACCCAAGCCTGGCTCAAGGCGCTCAACGCCACGCCGAGACGATCGCCGCGGCGTGCCTGCCGAAGCAGGGCAGAGAAGCGGCTTGACCGGCCCCGGGCGCCGCCAAACAGAGAGACAAAGCTGTAGGTGAAGGCCAGATCCACATGACCGACAATCGAAAGGGGCCCCTGGGGATTGAAGATCGCCGCCGTGCTGGGCCCGGCGGTGAAGGCGGCGCCAGCGTTCTGGGGGGGGCACGCGTCGAGGAGGTCGACCGGCAGGCCCTTGTCGACCATCCAGCGCCGGTACCCGCTCTGGCGCGGCGTTCCGGCGCCATGACAGGCGAAGTTCAGCCACAGACCACCCGACACAAAGGTCCCTGCCCCCAGTCGCTCGGCGCAGAGGGCCTCGGCGCCGAAGTGCAGCGCACCCTGCCGCTCGCGCTGCGTCGTCGGCCCCGACCACCCGCCGGGCGGCGGCCCCTCGCCATGGCCACAGGTGAACAGGATCCGGCTGCCCTGGGCGATCTGCTGAAGATGGCCGAGCCCAGCATCTCCAAAGCCGGCGGCGGCCCGCGTGGGGTCGTCGGTCGCCTCGGCCTCGGCCTGCTGGGCCAGGGTGGCCTCGGTGGGCTTCATGAGGCCCTCGCGGGCGAGGCGCAAGGCGAGGCTGCCGTCGTCGGCGGTGAAGAGGTCGATGGTGGCGGGAGCGGCGGGGCGGGCGGCCAGGGCCTTGTCGGCGTAGGTGGCCAGCGCAGCCGGTTCAAGGCTCGGCAGGCGGCCCACAAACCGATCGGCGCTGAGCAAGCGCTGGAGACCAAAGGAGAGGCGATCCGCATCGCCCACCAGCAGCAGGTAGCGGGGCCGCTCGACCAGGGGCAGGGACTCGTCGTCCACCACGGCCTCGCGCCAGCGCAGCAGATCGGCCTCGTCGATGCCCTCGGGCAGGCGCAGCACCCGCGCCGGGGCGCCCTGCTCGGCGCTGCGCCGCTCGCGCAGGGGGGCCAGGGCTTCGAGGGCGGCGTCGCCCGCCGGGCCGGCCGCGGCGACCAGGGCCCAGCGCTGGCGCGGCAGGTCATTGGGGTCCACCCCCAAATCGAAGAGGAGCTTCGCCTCGGGGGTGGGGGCCTGGGCCCCGAGGACCGCGCGGGTGTCGATGCCCTGGGGGAGGCTGGGCCCGGCTGCGCTGGCCGAGAGCAGGCCGATCATGGATTGGGATCGAGCAGGAAGGCCTGGCCGGCCCCGGCCGCGCCGATCAGCAGCCGCGCCGAGAGCCCGGAGCGGGCCGGCAGCAACCCGACGCTGGCGCCGACCTGGGGCGCGAGGCCCAGGGCCCCCTCGCCGATCAAGCTGCCCACGGCGCCTTCGGCCATCAGCACGCTGCCCGACTGCCGGCCGCTCAGCACATAGGCCCGGCCGAGGGCGCCCTCGCCCACCACTTCGGCCGGCGCGCCCACGATCAGGTCGGGGAGGCTGTCGCCGTCGAGGTCTCCGCCGAGGTCCACCGCGCTGCCCGCGAGGCCCAGCGCGCCCTCGCCGATCAGCGTGGCGGCGGCGGCGCTGGCGTCGAGGGGAAAGGAGAGGGGGCCCCGGAAGAGGTAGACCCGCCCGCCACCGCCCACCGCCGCTTCGCTCAAGGGCTCGGGGCTGCCGACAGCCACATCGTCGTAGCCATCGCCGTCCAGGTCCTCGCCGCCGGCCACCGCGGCGCCGAACTGGGCCGCGCCGGACTCCGAGAGCAAGGCGATCGGGTACTCAAAGCCCGAGACGGCGTCGTGCTCACCGATGGCCTGGACCCGATCGACGCCGCGGGCGTCGATGAGGCCGATCGACACCTCGGGAAAGCCGTCGCCGTCGGTGTCGCCGAGTGCCGTGAGCCCGCTGCCGTCGGGGGTGAAGGGCGTGTAGCCATCCCCCAGATCGTAGTAGCCAGACACGGTCTGCTCGACGGAGGTGGCGGCCCCGAGCGGATCGCTGACGATCACCAGAACGTCGTCGCGCAGGATGAACAGACCGGGTGTGCCGTCGCTGTCCAGTGCGCCCGCGGCGACCCGACAGACCGATCCGCTCACCGGCACCGCGGCGTCGGCCTCCTCCATCAGGTTGAGGTCGGCCTCGAGGGGCCCCGCCACGAGGTAGGCGGACTCGCCACAGTCGCCGGCGATGTAGAGATCACCGAAGCCGTCGCCGTTGGCGTCGCCCAGCGGGCCGGCGAAGAGCGCTCCCGCCGCGCTGTACACGCCGCGCAGCCGCAGGCTGGCGCCAGTCGAGCCCTGCTCGACGACGAGCAGCCCCCCGTCGGCATCGCCATCCTCGACGGCCCAGTCGGTGGTGGGAAAGCCCAGATCCGGCTCGCCGTCGCCCATCAGGTCGCCCAGGTTGAGCACCGTGCCGCCGATGCCGCTCTCGCTGACCGTCAGCACCAGCGCCTCGCTCTGGGTGATCGGGGTCTCGGCCACCGGCGCGCAGGCCGAGGCCTCGGCGGCGAGGTCGCTGTCGCAGTCGTTGAGGCGGTCGTCGCCACAGACCAGCGGGGCGCCCGGGTAGACCGTGGGGTCGTCTGCATCGCAGTCGACCTCGTCGGGGGCGCCGTCGCCGTCGCGGTCTTCGGCGACCGGGGGCTCGCCCGTGTCGAGGAGTTCGCCCGGCTTCTCACCGCCCGAAGTTGAGACGCCGTCGTTGCAGGCCAGGAGGAGGAGCAGGAGGGTCATCGGGGCACCAGGGTCAGGGCGTGCAGGCGGAGCGGGCGAGGCGGAGGGTGATGAAGCCCGTGGGGCTCTGACTGTTGATCATCGCCCGGGCGGCGACGCGGCAGCGCAGGGCGTCCACGCTCCAGCTGCCGCCCCGGGTGACGAGCTCGGCGGGGAGCGGATCGGCGGTGGGGAGGCTTGCGCGGTCGCCGTGGATCGGCGGGCCCTCCTTGCGCCAGGCGTCGCCGCAGAGGTCCTTGGCGTTGCCCCCCATGCCGCGGACGCCGTAGGGGCTCTCGTCGGCGGGGGATGCGGTGACCGGCGCGGGGCTGGCGGGCCCGCGGTGACTGTCCATCATGACGCAGAAGGTGGGATCGAGGCGATCCCCCCAGGGGTAGCGCCGGCCGTCCACGCCGCGGGCGGCCTTCTCCCACTCCAACTCGCTGGGCAGGCGGTAGGCCCGGCCGCTGCAGGCGCTGCGCCAGCGCAGGTAGGCCTGGGCCTGGTGGGCGGTGATCATCAGGATCGGCCAGTCGGGGTGCCAGGCGTGGCCGTCGGCGTCGATGGGGAGGCTGTAGCGACCGCCCTCGTCGAGGCGGAAGAGGGGGGCGCCGGGCCGATCGGGGCTGGCGGCGCGTTCGCGGGGCGTGGCGGCGGCGGCCTCGTCGGTTCGACCGGCGTCATGCAGGTCTTGGAGGAATTCCCGCCACTGGGCGTTGGTGACGGGGTGGCGACCGATGTGAAAGCCGTCGACCCAAAGGGTGCGGGCCGGCAGGCTGGCCGCGGCCTCGGGGTCGCCGCCGCTGCGAAAGGGGCCGGCCGCGACGAAGACCTCGTCGGGATCGAAGTCATCGGCGGGGGGCAGGCGCAGGGGGCCGCCCAGATCCAGCCGACCGCCGCGGGGCAGGAAGACCGGCAGGAGGATCGGCGGCAGGCCCGGGGCGTCGAGCCGCAGGCTGTGGCTGCCCATCGGCAGGCGGAGATCGCGCAGGGGCGTGGGGCCAAGGGACTGGGCGGGGCCCGGAACCAGCCGGCGGTCGACCTCGCTCTGGGGGCTGTGGTGGACGAGGCTGGGGGGCTCGGTGTCGAGCGAGAGCCAGCCCTCGCCGGCGAGCAGGGCCGCTTCGGCGCTCTCGGGCTGGGCGTGGCGCTGGAGGCGGGCCAGGGCGCGGCGGGCGGTGGAGCGATCGCCGCGGGCCTCGGCCTCGAGCAGGCGTTGGGCGTCGAGGCGGGCCAGCAGGCCCAGGGCGCCGGGATGGGCCGGGACCTGCTGCAGCGCGCGCTCCAGGCAGGCCAGGGCGGCCTCGACCTCCAGCTCGGCGCGGGCTTGACGCTGCTCGGCCTCGTCCTCGGCCTGCCAGGCGGCGCGCTTCTCGTCGACGGGCGCGGTGCGGGGCACGCCGTCGAGGGCAACCAGGGCGCGCTGGCGGAGTAGGGCGGCCTCGGCCTGGGTGCCCTCGGCAGCGGCGAGGTGCCGCTGGGCGGCCTCGACCTCGCGGCCGGCCAACACCGAGGGCCAGGCGGCGCTGGCCGCCACCAGCGCGTGAACCGCGTCGGAGAGCTCCTCGCCGCAGCGGCGCAGCAGGGCCTCGGCCTCGCTCAGGCGGGGGCCCGAGAGCAGGTAGGAGGCGCCCTCGTCGGGATCGCTGGCGTGGGCGGCGTGATCTTCGGTCCAGGCGCGTAGATCGCGCAGCGCCAGCGCGTGGGCGCGCTCGACCTCGCTGGTCGGGGCCAGCGCGGCGGCCAGGGCGGGATGGCAGAGGCTCAGCACGATCTCGCCGCCGATCCCATCCTCGGCCAGCAGGTGGGCGTCGATCAGCGGGCGGAAGAGCGCGTCGGTGGCGGCGGCGGCCGACGCGGGGCGCAGATCGCGCAGGTGAACCTGCCGCGGGCGCGGCGGGTCGGCTTCGAGATCCAGCAGCTCGACGAGGCGCCGCCGCAGGCGGTGGTCGCCCGGGGCGACGTGGAGGGTCAGCCGACGCAGCGCCTCGGTCTCCAGCAGATCCTCGGCGAGGAGGCCCGCGCCCAGCGGCAAGGCGGCGTCGGTCTCGTCGAGCCGGGCCAGCAGGGAGGTGGCGAGCGTGAGCGCGCTCTGCGCCTGCAGTGTGGCCTCGACGAGGCCGTTCAACACGGTGCGATCGACGGGGCGGCCCACCCGGGCGTAGGGGAAGGCCAGGGCCTCGGTGAGGGCCTCGGCGGTCCAGGCCGGCACCGAGGCGTGGGGCAGGCTGTCGAGGCGCCGGCCGTCGATCGTGCGGCCCGCCTGACGGATGGCGCTCCCCGCGCGCAGGACGATCAGCGTGGCCTCATCGGGGCCCTGGGCGAGCTGATCGGGGAGGTGGCCGTCGGCGAGGAGCAGCACCGGCCGGCCCGCCGGGCGGGGCTGGCCCGCGATCCACAGGCAGAGGCCGGGGATCTGCGCCTCCAGGGCCGGGAGCACGGCGGCCTCTACGAGGCTGGTGGCGCCGACCCCCGAGGCATGGGTGAGGAGCAGGCAGCGGTCGGCCTCGCCGCGCAGGGCGGCCCGCAGCGCGTCGACCAGGGGCCCCGGCGACCGGCCGGCGTAGGCCCGGCGGTGGACGCGCCGGAAGGGCTTGGGGCCCGGGCCGGCCGGCAGGGCCAGGGGCCAGCGGGCGGCGCCATCCTCGGGGCGGGCGTAGAGCTGCAGGGCCGCCCAGTCAAAGCAGAGCGCCCCCTTGGCCATCGCGGTGCGGGCCCCACACAGGGCGGCGCCGATGGGCTGGGCCTCGGCGAAGAGGCGCTGGTAGAGCTGCTGGGTGAGCTGCACCGAGCCGCGGGCCGACAGGGGCAGCCGGCTGGCGATCACCGCTTGAACGCCGGCGCGGTGCACATACTGGGCGAGCCCCCCCGCGTGGTGGTGGGGGGAGGCGTCGCCGGTCTGGCAGGCGGAGAGCACCACGAGGCGCAGGCTGCCGGTGTAGGGGCCGAGAAAGCGCCGCAGGTGCGCGCCGTGGACGAGGACCGGCTCGGGGGCGAAGGGATCGGTGAGGGCGAGCGAGGTGGAGCTGCCGGTGGACCGGCCGTGGGCCAGCAGGTGCAAGGCGCTGTAGGGGCGGCCCTCCGCGCTGGCCCGCTCCAAGGCCTCGACCAGGGCCTCGGGGCTGGCCTCGGGCAGCACGTCGACGCTCGGGTCCCACGCCAGGTTCGCCTCCTGGAGCGCGGCCTGGACCTGCTCGATCTGCCGCGCGGCGGGCACGGGGCCGCCAGCGGCCGACCAGGCGAAGAGCAGGCGATGGCCAACCTTTCGGCCCGGGGTGGTCTCAGAGTCGGGCCAGGTGTAGGCCAGCAGCACGCCGGAGAGCTCGCCGATGTGCTGGCCCGTGCTCTGCACGGTGAGGAGCTCCCACGGCAGGGCGTAGAGCTCGGCGGCGGCGAAGCGAAAGGTGATGTGGACCGGCCGCCCGGTGGCCACGGCGTCGCGCACCGCGGCCTCGTGGACCGCCCAGCCAGCCGGCGCGAGGATGGCGGCGAGCCGGTCGCCCAGGCGCTGCACCACGGCCGGATCGGGGTCGTCGGCGGACAGCACCGCCAGATCGGTCAACAATCCATCCGACCAGGGCACCGTGACCGTGGCCCGGCTGCCCCCCGAAGACCGCAGCTCGTAGTCCTGGGTCTCGTAGGCGGCGGTCTGCGGCTCGCTGCCCGCCGCCAGGCGCGACAGCTCCATCTCGATTTGCAGCGGGTCCGACATCCGACCTGCATAATTCAGGGCGGGCACCGGAGGGAGTGGACGGTTGGCGCTGCTTGTCACACAGCAGTTTCACAGGGCGCGCCCCAGGGCACTGCCCCTTCGGTAGATTCATCGTCGTGAGCCTTCGCGCAGCGCCCTCGGCTTCGAGGCGGCGTGGGCCAGACGGAGACCCTTGATGAAGACCCAGGCCAGCCCTCAACGGTCCGCCGCGCCGCCCGCTGCAGAGTCTGTCCAGGCGTTGTCCCCCAGTTCGAGCGCCCCGGCGCGCATCTCGGGTTCGCTCGACGCCTACATCCAGGGCGGCGGTGTGCTGATCCTCGGGGATGGAGGCATGGCGGTGGTGGAGCTTCAGCGGCTCCTTGGCTTTGGAGAAGGTGGCCAGACCGGGCGCTTCGGGCCGACCACCCTGGCCGCGGTGCAGAAGGCCCAGGCCGAGCGCGGCCTCAAGGTCGACGGCAAGGTGGGCCCCCAAACCCTGGGCGCCCTGCGCCAGAGGGGCGGCGCCAACGCCGTCCTCTCCACCCAGCAGACCACCCCCACCGCGCCGAGCAAGCCGCCGGCCGAGGCTGCGACGTCGGCCTCCGCCGCGCCGGTCGCCGAGTCGGCCCCGGCAGCCGAGGCCACCCGGGCGCCGCTCAAGGGTTCGTTGGCCGGCCTTGTCGCTGGCGGCGCCATCCTCGAGCAGGGCGACCGCGGGCCCGCGGTCACCGAGCTGCAGAAGCTCCTGGGCATGGGTACGGCCGGCCAATCCGGCGACTACGGCCCCACCACGGCCCAGATGGTGCGCACCTTTCAGGGCAGCCACGGGGTCCAGGTGAACGGTCGGGTGGGCAAGACCACCTACGCGGCGCTCAAGAGCGGCCGGCCGGCGGGCGGCGGCAAGGCGCCGATCATCGATCAGTACGACCTCGACCACCCCTACGCCGACGGCTTTTGCGGCATCGCCACCATGATGATGACGCTGCAAGCCAATGGCATCAAGGCGAACCCCCGCAGCCAGCGCGAGCTGTCGGCCTTCTCCAGCGGCGTCTACACCCGCGGCCAGGGCTCCTCGGGGGACGCCATGGCGGGCCGAATGCGCGACCAGGGCCTGAACAACGCGGCCTTCACCACGGGCGGGCGCTTCGAGCAGGTGGTGGCGCAGCTGGCCGCCGGCAAGCCGGTGCCGATGGGCTGGGTGGCGATGACCGGCACGGTGGTCAAGCTGCCGAAGGCGAGCAACCGCTACCCGCACCTGCGGGTCGGCAGCCGCCACGCGCACACCTACGGCCAGAGCGGCCACTGGTCGCCGATCGTCGGCTTTGAGGGCGACGCCAAGAACCCGAGCCACTTCCTGGTCAATGACTCCGACAGCGGCGCCCAGCTCAAGATGACCCGGGCCGAGGTGCTCGAAAATGCCGACGCCAAGTCGGGGCTGTGGATGATCACCTACTGAAGATCAGCCCAGCAGCAGCTTCACCGCCAGGATCGAGCCCAGCACCCCCGCCAGATCGGCGGCGAGGCCCACGGTGACCGCGTGGCGGCTCTTGATGACGGCGACCGAGCCAAAGTAGACGGCCAGCACGTAAAAGGTGGTCTCGGTGGAGCCCTGCATCGTGCTGGCGAGCTGCCCGATGTAGGTGTCGGGCCCGTGGGTCTTGATGATGTCGGTGGTGAGCGCGAAGGCGCCCGATCCCGACAGGGGGCGCAGCAGGGCCAAGGGCAGCACCTCGCCCGGCATCCCAAGAGGCTCGGTGATCGGCGCCAGCAGCGACACGATCTTGCCGAGCCCGCCGCTGGCGCGCAGCATGCCCACGCTCACCAGGATCGCCATCAGGAAGGGGATGATGCCCAGCGCCATCTGAAAGCCGTCTTTGGCGCCCTTTACGAAGGTCTCGTACACCGGCACCTTGCGGACGACGCCCATCAGCACCATCCCGGCGATCAGGCCCGGCAGGATCCAGTTGCTGGCCGCCTCCTTCCACACAAAGACCGCGCCGACCAGCCCGATGAGCCCGGCGACAAAGGCGACGAGGAGCCCGATCGCCAGCGGATCGGCCGGATCGGGGTTGTTGGCGCGGGCGGCGCGGATCGCCTCGTCGGCTTCGGTCTGGGCCGGGCCGCGCTTGAAGCGCCCCCAGCGCTCCAGCAGCTTGCACACCACCACCGCCGCGACGGTGTTGAGGCTGGTGGAGAGCAGCGTGGTGGGGAAGATCGAGGCCGGATCGACGGATCCGGCCAGCGCCCGCACGCCCATGATGCCGGTGGGCAGCACGGCGACGCCGCTGGTGTTGATGGCCAGAAAGAGCACCATCGCGTTGGTGGCGGTGCCCTTCTCTTTGTTGAGGGTGTCGAGCTCCTTCATCGCCTTGAGGCCAAAGGGGGTGGCGGCGTTGCCGAGGCCCAGCACGTTTGCGGCGAGGTTCATGATGATGGCGCCCATCGCTGGGTGATCGGCGGGCACATCGGGGAAGAGCCGCACCAGCACGGGCCGAATCACCCGCGCCATCAAGGCGAGGCCGCCCGCCTCTTCGACGATCTTCATCAGGCCGGTGAACAGGATGATGTAGCCGGCGAGGCCGATCGCCAGATCGACGCTGGACTTGGCGGCCTCCATGGCCGCCTTGCCGACGGCGTCGGGGGTGCCGGTGAGGGCGGCGAAGAGCACGCTGGAGAGGACGATGGCGGCGAAGATCCAGTTCATGGCTCAGCCTTCGGGGGCGCGGAGGGAGAGGTAGAGGAGCAGCGCCCGGGCGAGGCGCTGGCGGGGGAGGGCAGGCAGGACGAGGGGCCCCAGGTCGACCGGCAGGATGCTCTGGCGGCCGCTCGGCGGCAGGGGCGGGTTGGGAAAGCGCTGGGGCGCCCAGGCCCGGGCCAGGGGGGCGGCCGGGTCGACGTCGATGGCGGCGGCGTAGAGCGTAAGCCGGTTCAGCTCGGTATCGTGGCTGTCGTGATCGAAGCGCGCCACGCCGGCGAGGGTCTCGGCGCCAAGCGAGATCAGGGCCAGCAGGCGGTCGCGCAGGCCGGCCTGGGCGCCGAGGAGGGTGAGGAAGGCCCCCAGGTCCGGGCCCTGCGCGATGACGTAGAGCCGGTCGGCTGGATCGACGAGGGCGGCCTCCAGGGGCTCGATGCCGGCTTCGGCCTGCCAGGCCAGGGAGCGCAGGCCGGGCAGGGCCTCCTTCAGGGCCTCCTCCAGCCCCGGGTCGCCGATCACGCAGAAGACGCGGTGCCGGTGGCTGCGGCCGAGCCCCTCCACCACGACGGGGGCCCAGTCACAGAGGGCCGTCCAGTCGGACTGGGGGCCCAGGGTGGGGCGCGGATCATAGGCGGCGCCCAGCTTCTCGGGGTCCTCGCACAGGGCGTCGAGGCTTTGGGGGCCCTGGTAGAGGCGGGCGAAGCGCGCGGCGACGCTGGTCAGGGCGGCGAGGTCCTCTTCGAGGGCCCGCTCTCCCTCCAGCGCGGGCGCGGGGATGGCGGCGGGATCGGGCTTGTTGAGCTTTCGCTCAGGGTCGCGGCCGGCCGGGTGGAAGGGCAGGGTGGCCCGCAGGCCGGCCTCCCAGGCGTCGACCCCTTCGCCTTTAACCTCGAGCTCAGCGCGCAAGAGGTGCGCCAGCAGCGTCTTCCAGAGGCGCTCGTCGTCACGAGCGGGCGGCGTGGGCAGGGTCTTGTAGGCCGCCCAGAGGGCGAGGCCGGCGGCGGCCAGCTCGACGAGGGTGGTGCCGGTCATGGGGCTCGCTCCGGCCCCTGCTCGGCCCGCACGGCGAGGAGCAGGGCGGTGTGGAGGGCCAGCCACTCCCAGAAGGGCTTCTCGTTCAACGTGAACTCCACGAAGGACCAGGCAAAGTAACCAAAGAGCGTCGCCGGCATCGTCCAGGCCAGGATCTCCACCGGCGTGCCCCGCGTGCGGCGGATGAGCTCGCGGCTTTGGGCCACCACAGCGTACAGGAGCCAGGCGCAGAGGAGCAGCCCGGGCAGCCCATAGTGGGCGATGACCTCCCAGAAGATGCCGTGGGGGTAGTCGTAGAGCGACTGGGCCAGGTAGTTGTTGTAGGCCGGCAGCAGCTCTTCGTAGCCGCCCACCCCGATGCCGCGGCCCCAGGTGTCGGCGAACATCTGCAGGCAGGTGAGCCAGTTGAGCTGGCGGTAATTCTCGTTCAGGGCCACCTGACTGCCGATGCGCAGCAGGGCCTTGGCGCTGTCGCCGATGTTGAGCCCGATGCCGAGCGCGAAGATCACGGCGGTGCCCAGGCCAAAGCGCAGGCTCCACTTCCGCAGGGTGACGTTGCCCATGGCGGCGAGGCCGGCGGCCAGCACGGTTGCGTAGGCGCTGCCGCGCGAGCCGCTCTTCAGCATCATGAAGAAGATGAGGCTGCCCGCAAAGAGAAGCAGGTAGCGCCGCCAGCGCACGCCCTCGGTGATCGCCATGCCAAAGGCGGTGGGTACGATGAAGAGCAGGTTCATGGCGAACCAGTTGGGCTGCTGGCCGAGGCCGGTCTCGCGCCCGCCGCCGCTGGCCGCCTTGAAGGTGACCGTGGTGACCTGAATGCCGAACAGATCCACAGCCAGCGTGAGCCCGCAGATGAGCAGGGCGGCGCCCACCCAGAACCACAACATCTGGCGCACCTGGGCCACCGTCTTCACAAAGGCCAGGATCACCAGCGTGTTGGCCAGCACCATCGCCATCGGCAGGATGTCGCTGATGCCCTCGCCCTTGTCGGGGCTCCAATACAGCGAGGCGGTGATCCACCCGGCCAGGGCCAGCCAAGGGAGCTGCCAGGGCCAGTCCCGCCACAGGGGCACCCGCCGCGACAAGGCGTGGGCCACCAAGCCTAACAGGCAGAGAATCAGCGCCGGTTCAAAGGGCCCCACCCCGACCTTTCCCACCCGCAAGAACACGATGGCGCCGGTGGAGAGCAGCCGGGCGCCCAGCAGCAGACCCACCCCCAGCAAGGGCCGCTCGATGACCACGATCACCGCGGCGAGGCCGATCACCAGTGCAAAGCAGAGGCGGGCGTCGACCACGAAGAAGGCCATGCCCAGGATCTGCGCCAGCACGACCAAAGCGAAGAGGCGCGGCCCGCCAACCGACGCGGTCCGGCGCTCAAACTGCGCCCAGATCCCGGTGTCCTGTTCGGTGGCCACGCGGCTGCCTCATGCGGGGGTTGGCGGCGGGGCGATCGGCCCCCGTGGATCTTCGTTGATCCGCTGCCGCAGCGTGGTACCGCTGAACGGGGGGGCCTGTCAAACCGCGGGGCGCCCGGCGGTGGGGGGGCGGCGAAGCAAATTTGTCCAAGGCGAGGGGCTCTGCCCCGGCAACCCTTGACAGCGCGGCCAAATCTTGAGACTATTCGTGCAGCCCCGTTGAGGGGCTGGCTGGTCGGGAAACCGACTCCGCCGTCGGGCCATTTTGCCCTGGGGTCGTCCCAGGGTTGGCCTGGCGGACGTGTTCGCAGCGTAGCTGCGCGGCACAACCCCAACTCCCGAGAGGAGACGCTCCCATGAACGCTCGCATCCTGATGGTCCTGGCCTCCCTGCTCTCCCTGTCCCTCGTCGCCTGCGGCGACAAGGAAGGCGACGACACCGCGGCCGAGATGGCCAACTGAGCTCTTCCCGCAAGGGAACTCAGGGGACCCCCGCATTGCGGGGGTCTTTTACTTTGGGCCTCGAACAACCCGAGGGATGCGCCGACGGTGCAGGCTCAGCGGCGGCGACGAACCGGCACGGGGACGGGCACCGGGATGGGCTGGGGCCCCGGGAGCAGCTCGTCGAGCCAGGCGCCAAAGCGCTCGGAGAGGTCCTGCACCTGCTCGCCGAAGGTCGGCTGGCGCGGCGAACGGCGGGGCGGCGGCGGTGCAGGCTTCTCTTGGGACACGGGGGTTTCCCTCCAAAGCAGGTGGGACAGCTTCCTCATTACCCAATACACACGGAATCGCCGGATGGCAGGGTAAGGATGGGGCCAGCGCCGAGGATTTCTGATGCGCCTTGAGCCAGGCTTGATCGCCGCGCTCCTTCTTTACATGGCCTTGGGCGTGTCCTCGGTCAAGGAGGTTGGAGTGGTTGGCGAGGTGGAGCTCGCTTGGGCGCTCCCCCAGCCGCCCCGGGTGCTTGTCACCCTCGACCCCGTCCAAAGCGCCGATGGCGCCGACCCAAACGGGCTTGGACATCGATGGGGCCCCCTGGTGGCCAGCCAGTCGCGGCCCGTCGAACGCCTGGAGTTGGGGGGATGCAGCCTGCCCCTGGCGATCAACCAGCACACGGGCGGGCTCTCGGACTGGCCCTCCCGGCTGCTGCGGGCCGCCGGCCTGCCGCGCCGCGGGGTGATCGCCCTCCACGTTGGGCTGGGCGCGCTGATCCTCGCGGGGTTGTACCGCTTCGTTCGCGCCCAGTCCGGGCCCCTCGCCGCCACCGTCTCGGCGGGGGTGCTGGCCTCGGATTGGAGCTTCGTCTTTTACAAAAAGGTGCTCGGCGGCACCGAGCTGCTCCTCCAAGCGGCCTTGCTCCTCTGCCTCGTGGCGCTGTGGAGCCGGCGGTGGGGCAGCGGGCGCCTGGGGCTGCTGCTCTTCGCGCTTGGGGCCGGCCTGGGCTTGCAGGCCAAGCTCACCTTCGCCTTCGTGCTGGGGCCCTTGCTGCTCACGGCCCTGCTGCTCCGCGGCGACAAGCCGGCGATGCGGCCGCCCCTGCCGGAGCGTTGGGGGCGGGTGTTGGGCTTGCCCATCCTGCTGACGGCGCCGATCTGGGGGAGCCTCCTGCACCACGCCCTGGCCGTGCCGGCCTCACCGCACATCTGGAGCCACGACTTTGGTGCGGTGCAGCGGGCGCGGCTGCTGGCGGTGTTCTCGGGCGAAGGCGGGCCTGCCCGCGAGGGGCTCGGCAACCTGCTCGCCTGGGCGGTTGATCCCTTGCGCTTCTTCGAGGTGGCCTATGGCGTGGCCGGCGCGAGCCAGCCCTCGGTCTGGCGCGCGATCGGCCTGCTCGGCGTGGCCCTGGGGGCCGCCCTGGCCTGGCGTGATCGCCATCCGACGCCCCGCGACGCCCTGCTGCGCTTCGCCGGCCTCTGGCTCCTGCTCAGCCTTGGGCTGGTGGGGGGCGTGGCCCGCGATCTGCACCACCTCGCCCTGCTTGCGCCGCTCTTCGCGCTGGTGGCGGGGCTCAGCATCGAGGCCCTGGCCAGCCTGGGCACCGCCGCTCGCAGCCTGCCCCGGGCGCGCAACGCGCTGATCCTGGCGCTGCCGCTGGTGATCGGCGGCGTCTCGGCCCTGCGTGCCACCGACGGTGTGATCGCCCGGGTGCCGGTGCCGACCTTCACCGAAGGCGGCCAGGCTGCCTTGGTGGCCCTGCTGCGCGAAGCCGAGGTGGAGCGGCTCATCCTCGCCGACTACGAGGCGATGGGGGTCTTCGAGGAGCTCGCCCCCGACATCGCCGTGGAGCATGCCTGGGGGGCGGTGAGCCAGCAGGGGCGCGCGGCCTTGCCGGCCCTGCTGGAGCGGTCGGCAGGCGGCCACCTGCTCGTGCTGCGGGCCAGCGCCCCGATGGTCTACAATCTGGCGCCGCGTGCGGTCGATCTGGCCAAGGCCGCCACCCCGCTGGGCCTGGTGGTGGAGCCGGTCGGCGCCCTGCCCGGTCAGGTGGCCACGCTCTACGCGGTGAGCCGGGCCGGGCCCCCGCCCTGAGGGGGGTTGGGACTGTCTCCGGTTTGAGAACAGTCCCTCGATGCGGACCGGAGCTTGTGTTTGTAGGCGGTCCCCTTCACCGAGACGTAGGAAGCTCCCGAGCCCAAAGACAAAGGGCCCCCCGAAGGAGGCCCCTGTCCTGCGCTTCACCCCTCAGCGGGCAGCGACGGCCTGGTTGAGCTGCGCCGCGAGGCGGGCGGTCTCAGCCTGGAAGGAGGGCGACTGGGCCGGGTCGACCTTGCGCCGCACGGCGCCGTGGTAGTCGAGCGGATCGACGACCTTGCCACCCACCTCCACCTGGTAGTGCAGGTGCGCGGCGGTGGAGTGGCCGGTGTTGCCGATCAGGCCCACCACCTCACCCTTGGCCACCCGCTGGCCGGGCTGCACCTTGTTCTCGGAGAGGTGGAGGTACTTGGCGATGGCGCCGTCGTCGAACTGCACCTCAACGCAGTTGCCGTTGCCAGCCCAGTTCCAGTTGACCCGGGTGACGGTGCCGTTGCGCGGGCTGATGGTGGGCACGCCCACCGGCGCCTTGAAGTCCATGCCCTTGTGGGTGGGGCGGTCCTTCAAGAGGCTGGTGATCTGCTCGTACTGCTCCACCGGGGTGTCCTGCAGACGGAAGGGCACCTCGGTGCCGTCTTCCTTCCAGTAGGAGGGGTAGGTGTCGCCCGGCGCGGTCCACTGGTAGGCGGTGTAGACCTTGCCGTGCTTCTTCGAGTGCAGGCGAGCGGCGGAGATCACCAGGGTGCCCGCCGGGTCCTTGCCCCAGATGACCTCCACGCGGTCGCCGGCCAGCACGTCGCGGCGCAAGTCGAGGTCCCAAACGTAGAGGCGGGCGAAGACGGCGGCCAGCGCGTCGCCATCGGCGCCAACGGCGTTGCGGAAGGTGTTGGCCAGGGTCTGGCTGACCTCCGCGGTGGTGAGCTGCCAGCCAACCGGGATGGCCACCGGGGGAGCGGCCACCGGGGCGGGGGGCGCGGCGGCCACGGCGGGGGCGTTGGGGTCGACCGGCCCGGGCGAAGCCTCGGCGCCACCGGCCTCGGCCACGGCGGCATCGGCGGTGGGCGCCTCGGCGTCGCCGCCCTTGAGCACCATCACCACGTTGAGGAGGAGGGAGGCCCCCAGCAGGCCGTACAGGAGCCAGGGCTTGCCCAGGGGAGGGTTGAACTCGAAGGCCATGATGCGATCCTCTCGTGCGCGCGACCACCGGGGGCGGGCCACAGCGGGGGCCCTTGCGCAGGCCCCGGAGAATGTCTCGGAGGACCGTTCCTGTCAAGGTGATGGCTCGAAACAACTTCAAGGGTTGTTCGCGATGCGCGCCGCTCGGCCTTCTCAGCGGGGATCCCCCTCCGCGGAGGATGGGGGGGGAACCGTCGATCCGGCATAGACCCGGTGGTGCAGGGAGCGCGGCGCCCCCACATCACGGGCCAGGGCCGGCACCAGCGGATCCTCGGCCAGGGCTCCGCTCAGGTGCAGGGTGTGGATGCCGATCGCCAGGGCGCGGCGGGCGGTCTCGGCGAGCAGCACGGCGCCAACCGGCAGATCGACGAGGTCGGGGTCGACCACCAGAGAGGCCAGCCGGGCCTCATCGAGGCGCCCGCGCCCCCAGAGCAGGCGGGCCCAGGCGAAGGGGAGCAGGCGACCGCTCGGCGGCAGCAACGGGCCGGTGTCGGGCACCGCCGCCGAGGCGCCAACCAGCTCCCCGTCGCGCTCCACGAAGAGGAAGAGCTCGTCGCGACCGGTGCGGGCGAGCTCGTGGGCCCAGGCCGACATGTCGCGGTGGGAGAGGGGCGGCCGGCCGAGGGGATGGGCGCGGCGCGCGCGGTTGAGCAGGGTGTGCCAGCTCACCAGCTCATCTTCAAAGCGGCCGGGGGCCATCGCGCGAACCTGCAGCCCGCCGCGCTCGCGGGCACGGTCGGCGGTCGCCAGCAGGCGCACGGTGCGCGGATCTCCCCACTGCTGGCGCAGGCTCCAGCGCCAGGCGTGCAGCTCCTGGTGGGGGTGCAGGCCCGCCTGCTCCAGCAGCGCCGCCTCGCCGGGCGGGCTGTAGGCCACCCCCACGAGGCGGGCCTCGGGCTCGCCGCTCACCAGCAGCCCGGCAGGCTGGTCGAGGGTGTAGGAGAGCGGGCCGGCCATCTGCGCGCAGCCTTGGCTGGCCAGGAAGCGGCGGGCCGCCCCCAGCAAGGCCGCCGACACCGCGGCGTCGCCGCCGCTCACCCAAAAGCCAAAGGCCCCCTGGCCGCTGGGTGCGTGGCGGTGCGCCAGGACACGCCCCTGGTCGCGGCCATCGCGGCGGGCCACAAAGGCCGCCACGGCGCGATCGGTGAGCAGCTCGTTGCGCGCCGGATCGAGCTCAAAGTCCTGATCGCGCAGCAAGGGCCGGATCCAGGCGCTGGAGCAGCCGTAGGCCGCCGCCTCCACGGCGATGAAGCGCCGCCGATCGCCGCGGCGTCGGAGGTCCAGGGCCTCGATCTGCACGGCGGGGCGGGGCGGGGCGTCGGTCATGGGCGCCCCCTACCCTTGGGGCCTGCGGCGGCAATGGGGCGAGCCCACACAGGGCCGGCCGGGCGCTCAGGGGGCGTGCAGGCCCGCCTCGGCGAAGAGGGGCAGTTGGGACCGCTGCTCGGCGCCCGGGACATAGGGCCGGGGCGCCCGGGGGTGGGCCCGCCCTTCCAGCCAGCCCTGGATGAGCGACAGCATGAAGGCCCGGTCGGCCATGTCGCTCACATAGTCGAGGTGGGTGGTGTCTACGACATAGACGGGGGCGGCGTCGAAGCGGCTCCACAGCGCGTAGTAGCGGTCGCGCAGGGAGTCGAGGTAATCGGCGGTGATCACCTGCTCGGCGGCGATGCCCCGGCGGGTGATGCGCGACCGGATGACCTCGGTGGGGGCGTCGAGGAAGACGACGAAGTCGGGGCGGGGGATGGTGCCGGCCAGCAGCTGGGCGAACTTGTCGTACAGCTCCAGCTCTTCGCCGCGCAGGGTCTCTTCGGCGAAGAGGCGGTCCTTGGCGTAGAGGTAGTCCGAGACGATGAGCCCGTTGAAGAGGTCGGTCTGGACGAGGTTCTGCTGCTGGGCGAAGCGACTCGCCAGGTAGAACATCTGCGTGGGGAAGGCGTAGCGCTCGCGGTCGGCGTAAAAGGCGGCCAGGAAGGGGTTGTCATCCCAGGGTTCCAGCACGAGGCGGGCCCCCCATTCCCCTTCGAGGATGCGGCAGAGGCTGGTCTTTCCGACGCCGATCAGGCCTTCGATCACGATGAAGCGGGAGCGTCCCAGGGTCACGGTTGCCTCCGGCGGGCCGACCCTGGGGGCCGGTTGGGGTCGGGGGCTTAATCCGATCTCCCGCTTGGCAATGGCGATCGGGGGGGGCCCGGCGGGCAGCCGTTGACCGCGGCGGTGGCCTTGCCCACGGCGATGAAGCGAGCCCCATCCGCCACTTCAGGGTTCTGACAGGCGAATCCATCGGCGAGTCGGGCAGGCACCCAGGCCGTGAGGCCGCGCGCCGAGAAGCCCGCCTCCCAGGCCAGCACCACCGCGGTGGGCGGCGGCGATCGGCGGACGTCGCCGATGAAGAGGGTGAAGGCGTCGGCGCTGCTGCCATCGGGATCATGGCGGCGCCGGGGGCAGTAGAGCGCCAGATCCTGGTGGACCCCGCCGATCAGCGCTGGCTCGGGCTGGGCGCAGATCCAGGCGCCCACCTCGGCGTAGCCAAGGGCCCGGGGCCGCTCCTGCTGCAGGATCACGACGAGATCGGTCCAGCGCCCCAGACCGAGCAGGCCCACCCCGAGCCCGCACAGGCCCAGCCCGCGCCGCCAGCCGCCGCCCTGCACCGCGCTCAGCAGCGCCGGCACCAGCAGCGGGATCAGCAGGCTCACATGGCGCCGCTGCGACCAGATCACCAGCGCGGGCAGGGCCGCGGCGCCCAGGAGCAGGGCCATGCGCGGCCCGCCCGCCCGCCAACCACGGCCCGTCGTGGGCGCCACCAGCAGGGCCAGGCCCAGGGCCGCCCAAACCTCCCCGGCCAGCGAGAGGCTCCGCCGGGCGTGCCAGGCGAGCTGGCCGAGGCGATCTCCCGCCTCGACGAGCCCGAGGTAGGCGAGGCGATCGCCGCGGTGCAGCTCGTGGAGAAAGGGCAGCTCGTCGGGCCGGGTGGCGCGCAGGGCCGCCAACGCGCCGCCGGCCCGCTCGCTCCAGGGGGCCGACCCCAGGCCGCCGCCAAAGGGCAGGGGGCCGACGAGGGCCAGCAGCCCCAGGAGCCCCAACGGCCCCCAGCGCCGTCGCAGGCCCAGGACAAGGCCGGTGAGCAGTCCCAAGGGCAGCCCGTGCTCGCGCAGCAGCGGCAGGAGGCCCGCCAGCGCTGCCGCCCCCCAGGCCGGCCGCGGCGCATCGTCATCGAGCAGCAGGGCCAACACGAGCAGCGCAGCCCACAGGAGCGCGTCGGGCTGCACCTGTTGGGCGAGGGTGAGCAGCTCGGGGTGCACCATCACCAGCAGCGCGCCGAGCGCCGTCAGCCCGGGTGAGAGGCCCCAACGCCGGCCCAGGAGGGCAACCAGCACGGGCACCGCGGCGGCGGCGAGGGTGGAGAACGCCCAGCCCGCCGGGACCGTCTCCACGCCAAGAGCACGCAGAATGGCGATCAACGCCGGGTAGGCCGGCGGCACCAGGACCGGGTTGCCGGCGGCCAGATCGAGGGCGCTGCCACCCCAAAGCGCCGCGTCGGTGCCCATCGCGCCCCAGAGCCCGAGCCAGACCCGAAGGGCCAGCGGGAGGCCCAGGCCCAGCCCGAAGAGCGCCAGCGCCCAGCGAAGGGGCATCGCCTACTTGTTCTTCTTTTTCTTCTTCTTCTTGTCGTCGGTGCCCGCGTCGGCGTCGAGGTCCTCGTAGGAGGAGGTCGAGGTCGTCGTGGTGGCGGGCGTGCTGGTCGCCGTGGTGGTGGGCGTCGTCGTCGCCGTGGTGGTGGGCGTCGTCGAGGTGGTGGCGCCGCCTGCGGGTGTGGCGCGCGACTTCGGCGCCCGGGTGGTGATGGCGGCCGGCTTGCTGGTGGAGCTGGAGGTGCTCTTGGCGCTGGTGGCGGCCTTGGCGGCCGGGGCGACCGGCGCCGAGGGCTCCTCCTTCTTGGGCTCCTCGGCGGCGGCCTCGCCTTCGGCGGGGGGGCCGCTTCGGCGGCGGCCTCGCCTTCGGCCGGCGCAGCTTCGCCCTCGGCAGGGACGGCCTCTTCGGCGGCGGCCTCGCCTTCGGCGGGGGCGGCCGCTTCGGCGGCGGGGGTGGCGGTGTCGGCGGCGGCTTCGCCTTCGGCGGGGGCGGCCCCCTCGATCGGCACACCGGCCTTGGCCAGCTCAGCCTCGATCTCGGCCAACAGCTCGGGGCCGGCGACCTTGGTGACGTAGTAGTAGCCGCCACCGATGCTGACGCCGGTGCAGACAAAGAGGAGGGCGATGACGCCCCCACAACCGAGGAGAATCTTGCTGGTCTTGCTGGCCATGAGCGACCTCTGCGGGAAAGGCGGGGGCTAATCGAGCGGGCGGCGGAGCGGTAGGGTGCGGCGCACCGGCCATCCTGGCCCGGCGCGATACCCTCAACCCCGCATGCGGCGCCTTTAGCCCTCGTCGGCGTAGAGCCAGGCCGGAACGCCGGTGTACTCAAAGGTGACGCTGATGTTCTGGCAGGCGCCCGCGTCGTTGGGGGCGAGATCAGCGAGGTTGGGGAGCACGGCCTGCAGGGTGGCGGCCAGGGCGCCGTCGATGGCGGCGGTCTGGCTCAGCTCGATGAAGGGCTGGATGGGCGTCCCGCCGGCGAAGTAGCCGGTGTAGCTGCCGTCCTCTTCGAAATCGATGTGAAAGCCGGCGTCAAAGGCGTAGAGGTCGAGCGCCACCTCAAAGACCTGGATCGGCAAAAAGAGCGACTCGATGCCGCGCACATCCAGCGTGCCGTCGACGATGCGCTGCTTGGACACGATGATCGGCGCCACCGAGGGGTCCTTGTCGAGGGTCTGCCCAGCCGAGACAAAGTCATCGGTGTCGAGCAGCGGCTGCCCCATTCCCCTGTGCAGCGTGAAGGTGACGTCGTCGTCATTCTCCAGGCTGTCGACCCCGCTCACCTCGAAGATGAGCAGCAGCTCGCCGGAGTTGATCGCCGCCTGGATGAGGCCATAGACCGCCACCGCTTCGGTGGCCTCCAAGGCCGGCAGCAGGCGGGCGAAGTTGTTGTCGATGCCGGTGGTGCCGTCGGGGGCGACCATGTCGGGGATGCCGCAGCCGGTCTCGTCGCCAAAGGCGGTGACCGCCCCATCGAGGTCGAAGCCGGCGGAGACCTCGCCCTGGGCGGTCTGCTCGCTGTGCGTGAAGGTGAGGGTGCGCAGCAGCCCTGTGTAGGTGTCGCCGGTGACGGCGGCCTTCTCGGCGTCGCCGGTGTCTTCGCCGCCCTTGCAGGCGAACAGTCCCAGCAGCAGCAGGCCGCTAGGCCTCGATATCAGAGAGCCCATCGGTCGCCTCCGCGTCTTCGGTGCCCCAGCTCGAGGCGTTGATGTCCAGCGAGCGCAGCACGCTCAAGATGACCTTGCTGGCGTTGTCGCCGCTGGCCGAGCGGTAGTGGGTGTCGGGCTTGAAGTAGCCGCAGGCCCCGCCGGCGATCACCAGCGGAAAGTCCTCCAGCGAGTGGGTTTGCCCGAGGCTGACATCGCTGGTGGCCAGAAATGCGCAATTGTCCAGGAGGGTCTTGTCGCCCTCGGGGATGGCGTCAAGGGCGGCGCAGAAGTAGGCGAATTCGTCCATGATCTGGGTGACGATCTCGTTGACCTCGTCCTGCTCGCCGCCCTCGTCGTGGGTGAGGTTGTGGTGCCCGTCGGAGATGCCCGGGTAGAGCACGTTCGAGACCGGGTCGGAGACATAGTGGGCGAAGACCCGGGTCTGGTCACAGGCCAGGGCCATCACCAGAAGATCGGCGAAGGCCCGGCTGATCGCCGAGACCTGGGGCCGCCCATCGATGTCCGGGTAGGACTCCAGCGGAGTGGAGGGCCGCAGGCAGGCGGCGAGGCTGGCCGGCGCCTCCTGCAGACGGGCGAGGCGCAGCTCCAACTCGCGGATGCCGTCCAGGTGCTGCTCCAGGCGCACCTTGTCGGCGGCGCCCACCTTCGCCTGCAAGGCGCCGATGTCGCCCATCACGCCGTCGAGCACGCTCTGGCGCAGCCCCAGGCGCGGATCGATGATGACCTCGTCGCCCGGCTCGTGAAAGGTGTCGCCGTAGAGGGCCTGGTAGAGGGTGAAGGGATTGACCTCGGGGTAGTTGCGGCTGTTGGGGCCGTTGTAGGACATCCCGCTGTTGTTCGAGGCGCCCGTGCGCAGGCTGCGGTAGAGCGTGTCGCCGCCGATGGCCTCGGCCACCACCTGATCGACGGTGGCGCTGGCGAAGGTGGTGTCGGAGCCCACCGCCAACACCGGCGAGCCGGTGAGGATGCCGGCCGCCCCCGAGGTGTGCGGATAGACATTGTCCACCCGGACGGTCATCCCAGAGACCACCGTGAGCTTGTGCTTGATGTCAATGAGCGGCGAGAGGGTCTCCGAGAGCGCCCAGTCTTCGCCGGTGCCCGCGTTGGTGGGGTTCCAGCGGTCTGGGTAGGTGCCATTTCCCCAGTAAAACAGACCAAAGCGCTTGGGAAATGCGCTGTCACAGGCGGCGCGGGCCGAGCGGCTCCAGAAGAGCTCCAGCGGCGGCAGGGCCACGGCGACGGCGGCCCCGCGCAGGGCCCCGCGCAGGAAGCGGCGGCGAGACGCGTCAGTCATCAGAGACCTCCAGGGCGCCGGCGGTGCGGAAGGCGGTCGAGGTGGCGAGGGTGCGCAGCAGGTGGCTCATCCGGTGGTCTTTGCGGGCCAGCTCGCCGCTGAGCCAGTCCACATGGGCCTCTTCGCCGGATTCGGGGGCCCGACCCTCGGCGTAGCGAAAGAGCGTGCGGCTCAAACAGGGGCCCACGTTGTCGTGCTCGGCCAGGGCGCCGGCCAGCGTCCAGGCGTCGGAGAAGGGCTCTCCATCGAGCTCGCCGGAGGGGTCGATGGTGACATCGTTCTCGGTCAGTCGCCACATGCCGAGCCCGTCGAAGTTCTCCAGCCCCAGGCCGATCGGGTCCATCACATTGTGACAGCCGGCGCAGACCGGGTCTTCGAGGTGCACGGCGATGCGGTCGCGCAGGGTGGGGTCGTCGGCGGTGGCCTCGGGGATGGAGGCGTCGACGTTGGAGGGGGGCGGCGGGATGTTCTGGCAGAGCAGGCGCACCCGCATCGCCTTGCCGCGCAGGGTGGCCGAGGAGGAGGCGGCGTGGGCGTTGGCGGCGAGGAAGCTCATCTGGCCGACGAGGCCGCGCCGACCGCCGCTGCGGGGCAATTCGACCCGGCCAAAGCCCTCGCGCTCGGGCGCGCGGACATTGTACAGGGCCGCCAGCTTGCGATCGACGAAGGTGTACTCGGCGTCGAGCAGGCGGCGGTAGTCGCCATCCTGGGTGAAGACGATGTCGTCGATCACCCGCAGGGTCTCTTCTTTGGCCAGGACGCCGATGTCATCGCTGTAGCTGCGGTAGGTCTCGACGTCCTTCGAGAGGTGGTCGAGCTCGTAGAGCGCCAGCATCTCGGTGAAGAAGGTGCGCACGCCCTCCTGGTGCCGGGGGTCGGCGACGAGCCGATCGACCTGCTCTGCCACCCCCGCTTCGGTGAGGAGGGACCCGCTGGCGGCGGCGGCCAGCAGCGCGTCGTCGGGGGTGGTGTCCCAAAGCAGGTAGGAGAGGCGGCTGGCCATCTCGTAGCCGGTGTAGCGCCGCCCCCCGGCGCCGTCGTCCTCGCCCAGCTCGACGCGGTAGAGGAAGTAGGGCGACTGGAGCAGGCCGGCGAATCCGAATTCCAGCCCATCGTAGAAGTCGCCCAGGGTGTCGGCGGCCGTGCCCGACACCGCGACGAGGGCGGCCAGCTCATCGGCCGACAGGGGGCGCCGCCAGGCCCGCAGGCCCAGGGCCTCCAGGCTTTGGGCCGCGCAGGCGTCGTCGCGGGTGGCGGCGGGCACGCAGGGCACCAGGGGCTCGCGCAGGGTGGGGTCGTCCATCACCTGGGCGGCGAGGTTGTAGGCGGCCTCTTCGAACTTCTGGGCGCCCAGGGCGGAGATGGTGCTCACCGAGGCCCCGGTGGCGTAGAGCCCCTCCAAGGTGGAGTCGGGCTCGGGCGGATTGGGCAGCACGATGCCTTCGCCCAGCAGATCGCGCAGCGAGCGCTCGTACTGCGAGACGGTGAGCCGACGCAGCAAGGGCGCGGACGGCGCCACCTCGGGCGCCGGGGCGGCGGCCTCTTCGGTGTCGCGATCGGCCTTGGGCTCGGCGTCTTTGCCGCAGGAGAGCAGGCTCCAGCCAAACAGCGCCGTCAAGGCCAGGGGGGAGCGGAGGGCAGGGGAGAAGGGGCGCACGGTGCCTCCCGGGCTGGGGGCACCATAGGGCAAAGCAGGCCGGCCCACAAGGGCGCCGGGGGTCGCCCGGGCCCCCCAAACAATTTCTCCACGGCCCTTGCCCGCTCGCCCGCCCCAGCGGGTCTGACCCTACGAGCGAGAGGACGGAATGACCCGCCCGCGCTCACACAGCCCGAAGGGAGTCCCATGCGCAACAGCCTGCTTGCTTTGTTTTTGTTCGGTACTGGCTGCAACCTCGCCGATGAGGTGAGCGAAGCCCGCGCCCAGCTCGAGAGCGCCCTGTCGACCCAGCGCATGGCCTCGATGGAGAGCGACATGGTGGCCGCCCACCGCGGCGGTCCCTTGCCCACCGACCCCCTCTCCTTCGCCGAAGACCTCGCCGCCTTCATCGAGAGCCAGGCCGCCTGCTCGACGGTGGTGGAGGACGGCGACACGGTCACCGTGGACTTTGGCGACGTGAACGATGACTGCACCTATCAGGGCCACACCTACGGCGGCGTCATGGTGGCCACCATCGCCGAGAGCGAGGGCGTGCTGATCGCCACCCTGCAGCTCGACGGCCTGACCGACGGCATCGCCACCCTCACCGGCGAGGTCTACATCGATCTGGCCGAGAGCAAGCGCCTCATCGCGAGCGACGTGCACATCTCGATGGCCGGCGGCTGCCTCGGGGGCGAGCGGGCCGAGCACGCCGAGGACGAGGGTGCCCGCGACGATCGGCGCGGCCCGCCCCCCGAGGGTGAAGAGGGCCAGCGCCACGGCCCGCCCCCCGGCCCGCCGCCCGAGTCCGACGTGGTGGGCGAGCGCGTCCAGGTTCCCCTCGACGGCAGCTTTGAGATCGGTGTGATCGAGAACGGCAGCCGCACGATGTCGGCCGAGGGCGGTGACGCCGAGATCACCACCGTCGATCTGGCCACCCGGGCCGGTGAGATCATCCCCGAGTCGGGCTCGATCACGATGGTGGGGCCCCCCGGCACGATGACCATCTCCTTCGCCCGCATCGACGCCGACACCATCGAGGTCACCCTCGACGGACCGCGCGGCGAGGAGATCATCGCGGTGGACCCGGTCAGCGGCGAGGCGCAGTAGGCGCCGCCCCCTGGGGGTAGGCGGCGGAGATCTGGGCCCAGTGCCCCGTGACCGCCGCCTCGGCCGCGGCGCGATCAAAGCCACCCTCGTCGATCTGGTTGTGCCGCTCGGCCGGATCGGCGAGGAGGTTGTAGCGCTCGTCGCTCGACCATCCAAAGCGGTGGACATAGCGCCAGTCGCCCTGTCTCATCCCCGCGCACCGGCGCTCATACCAGCAGTGAAAAAACAGAGGCCGGTTGGGATCCAGGTCCGGGGAAAAGACCGAGACCCCCGGCATCGCCCCGGAGACGAGGTCGATGCCGAGCAGATCGAGGGCGGTGGGCAGCAGGTCAAGCTGAGAGACCGGCCTCTCGATGCGCTGGGGGGGCCGGCCGGGGTCGACGATCACAAAGGGGATGTGCAAAGCCTCGCTGTAGGGCACGTTGTCGTGCTCGTTGCGGCCGTGTTCGCCAAAGCCCTCGCCATGGTCGCCGAGCACCATCACCACGGTGTTCTGGTCGAGGCCGCGCTCGTGCAGCAGGTCGAAGAGGGCCCGCAGAAAGCCATCGACATAGGCCACCGCGTTGAGGTAGCGGTCATGGGCCTCGTAGGCGGGGTCGAATTCCTGCTGGGGGTGGCCCGGCAGGCGCAGGTAGTCGTGGTGGGCGGCGTTGGTGAGCAGCGCCAGGAAGAAGGGCCCTTGTCGTGGACGGTCCAGCAGCGCGGCGATCGGCCCCAGGGCGACGCGGTCTTCGAGGCCAAAGTAATTCGCCGGGGCAAAGCCCGTCGCGTCCATCATGTCGCCGGTGACGAAGCGGGAGAACCCCATGCGGTCGATGAGCTGGTAGCGCGATTCAAAGCGCCCTGAGGCCACCTGAACATAAGCGTTGTCATAGCCGAGGGGGCGCAGCAGGCCGGCGAGGCAGGGGCTCGGGATCCAGTCCAGCTCGGGCAGGCGGGTGGTGGGCGCGGGGTAGACGCCACAGAGGGTTGACACCAGGGCCTTGCTGGTGTGCGGCAGGGGCACCTGGGCGGCGACCAGCTCGGTGTTCTCGCGGGCGAGGGCCGCCAGAAAGGGGGTGGTGGCGGGCCCGCGGGGGCTGAGGGAGGTGGCGTCGTAGCCGGTGCTCTCGAGCAGGATCACCAGCAGGTTGCGCCGGGGTGCCGCCGGATCGCGCAGGGCCGCCCGGGCGTCGGCCGAGGGGGGCGGCGGGCCTGCAGGGGCCGCTTCGGGGGGCGACCCCTCCCAAAGGGCCCACAGGGGCTCGGTCGCCAGCTCGCGGTCGCGGGCACCCCAGGGCAGCAGGGCGCTCATGAACAGTCCAAGGGCCATCACCAGCAGGCCGAGGGCGCCCGGCCGGGCCGGCGCCGGGCCGCGCACCCAGCGCTCGGGCAGGAGGTGGGGCAGCGTGAGCGGCAGGAGGGTGAGCCCCACGAGACCGACGATCCGCTCGGCGTTCAGCTCGCTTTGGAGGATGGCCAGCACCTCGCCGGCGTGGCGGAGCGCATAGGCCACCACCGAGCCCGGCAGGGGCGAGCCCGTGGTGGCGGCGAAGGCCTGGGCGACCACGCCGTGCAGGCCCATCAAGGCCCAGCCCAACTGGCTGATCGCCAGTCCCCATCGCCCAAAGCACCGAAGCAGCACCAACGAAGCGCCCAGGCCCGCTCCTACCAGCAGGGGGCCGCCGGCCATCGTGCAGATCCAGTCGAGGAGACCGCTTGGGCGACGCTGCTCGGCGAGGCCGCTGATCCACAGCAGGCGCGCCGCGAAGAGGCCGAGCCCCACGGGGAGCGCGGCGCCCAGCGCCAGCCGGCGGATCATGGGTCGCTGCGGCCCAGGCGGGCGACAAAGGCGGCGTCGCGCTCCAAATCGTCATTGGGGGTGATCAGCACCCGCCGGGCCTCGATCCACAGCGCGGTGACCGCCTCATCCTCCAGCGCATCAAACTGGGCGATCTGTGCATCGACATAGGCCGGGTAGTCGGTGAAGATCGCCCCGGCGGCGGCGAGGCGGGCCATCAGGGCCGGGTCCCAGGTGATCAGGTAGGCCTGCACGCCCTCCCCGAGGTCGACGTGCAGATGTTTGGGGTGGGGCTCCAGGCCGGTGCGAAAGTCCACCCGCAGCTGCACCTTGCGGGCGGCGAGGTAGCCGGGCGGCGGATCCTTGTCGTGGCCGGCCCAGCGATTGGGCCCCACCGGCTGCCGGGCAATCACCGCGTCGGTGAGGCCGGTGGCCGCCTCAATCGCGAGGTCGGCGTTGGCGTGGTAGGCCAGCATCGCCTGGCCGCCGTAGATGACCAGCCGGAGAGGCACCGGCCCGGCCAGCTCCCGCAGGCGCGCGCCCAGGGCCTCGGACTGGGACAGGGCCGCGCGCGGGTAGAAGCGCCGCTCGTCGGCGATGCCGTAGAGATGCTCCCCGGCGAGGAGGGGCCCCGGCAGCGTGCCGAAGAGGGGTGAGAGGGCGAGGCCCAGCGCCACCAGTCCGCCCGCCCGCCCGAGCGGCAGCCGCGGCAGCAGGCCCTCCAGGGCGAGGAGAACAAAGGGCACCGCAGGTAAACAAAGACGCCCGAACATGAAGTCGCCGCCCACCCGCGCCAGGGGCAGCAGACAGAGCAGCGCCGCCCCAAGAAAGAGCAGGGGGCCGCGCCCCTCGCTCAATCCCGGCGCGCGCGGGGTGCTGCTGCCCAGGCTCATCAGCCCGGCGCCCAGGGCCGCCAGCAGCCCGATGCCGACGAGAGGGGCGCTGGCGAAGAAGAGGCCGATGTAGCGCAGCCCCTGACTCCACCACGACGCTGTGGCCTCCTTGGCGTAGAAGGTGTTGGGCACCAGATCGCCGTAGAAGTGCAGCTTCCACAGCGCATAGGGCCCGACCAGCACGATGGGCGCGGCCAGCCCGGCGAGGAGGGCGCGCGGACGGGCGATGGCCGGCAGCAGGGCGAGGGCGAGGTAGCCCAGGCCGTCGGGGCGACAGAGGGCCGCCAGGGCGCCGAGCAGGCCCACGGTGGCCCAGTCGCGCTCGGTCTCCGCCCGCGCCGATCGCAGGAGGGTGGCGGTGATCAGCAGCAGAAAGAAGGCCGTCTCCAGCCCGCTGGTGGCGAAGTCCCGGGCGGTGGAGATCGTGAACAGACCCATCAGGGCGAGGTAGGTGGGCCCGGCGCCCCGCTCGGCGGCGATCTGCTGGCTCGACCGGGCGAGGAGCCCGCCCAGCAGCCCAAAGGAGCAAAGTCCGAGCGCGATCGAGAGGGCCTCGGGCGGCAGGCCCGCCCGGATGCCGAGGCTGAGCAGGGCCGTCCAGAGGAAGTTTGTGTAGCCTTCCACCGCCTCGCCGATGTTGTAAACAAAACCATGGCCCGCGGCGGCGTGCAGGGCGTAGCGAAAGGAGATGAAGGCGTCGTCGGAGAGCCAGCGGCGCAGGCCCGCGTCGACGAGCCCGCCGACGAAGACGAGGCCCGCGAGGAGGGGGAGCAGGCGCCTCATGGGGGCCCCGATGCCCAGGCCTCAGCCAGGGCGCTCCCCACCGCCTGCACCGTCTCGGCGATCTGATCGGGTCGCATCGCGAGGGGCGGCATAAAGACGATCAGATCGCCCAAGGGCCGCACGATTACGCCGTGGCGCCGAGCGCGGAGACAGACCTCGTGGGCGAAGCGCGGGCGCGGCGGATCGCGCAGCAGGGCGCCGGCCATCAGCCCGGTCTGGCGGCGCTCGGAGACCCAGGCGCTGGGAAGGGCGGCGAGGGCGCGCTCCAAGGCCTGGATCTTCTCGGGCAGGCTGGCCAGCAGGCTGCCATCGGCGAAGAGCTCCAGGTTGGCCAGGGCAGCGGCGCAGGCGAGGGGGTTGGCGGTGTAGGTGTGGCCATGAAAAAAGGTGCGCAGGGCGGCGTAGGGCCCGCGAAAGGCCTCGTAGACAGATGCGGTGGTCATCGTGACGGCGAGGGGCAGGTAGCCGCCGGTGATGCCCTTGGCCAGACAGAGCAGGTCGGGACGGTGGTGGCACTGTTCAAGCGCGAAGATCGTGCCGGTGCGGCCAAAGCCGGTCGCCACCTCATCGGCGATGATCAGCACCCCGGCGCTGCGGGCGAGGCCCATCAGGGCATCCAAGAAGGCCGGCGAGTGGCGAAGCATGCCGGCCGCCCCTTGCACCAGGGGCTCCACGACGAGGGCGGCGAGGGTGTGCCCCTCGGCCGCGAAGATCCGCTCGGCCTCGCGCAGGCAGGCGGCCTCCACAACGGGGTCGGGGCGCTCGGGGGCTGGCAGGCGCAGAGCCGGAAAGAGCAGGGGGCGGTAGATCCCGTGAAAGAGCTCGATGCCGCCGACCGAGACGGCCCCCAGGGTGTCGCCATGGTAGGCGTTTTGTAAGGCCGCCACGCGGGTGCGCGCGGACTGTCCACGCTGCTGCTGGGCCTGGAAGGCCATCTTCAGGGCCACCTCCACCGCGGTGCTGCCGCTGTCGGAGTAGAAGACCCGCTCCAGGGCGGCGCCTTCGCCGGGCAGCCGCGCCACAAGCTCGACGAGGCGCCGGGCGAGGGTGGCGCTGGGCACGCTGCCGAGGCCGAGCAGAGTGCTGTGGGCGACCCGGTCGAGCTGATCGCGCAGGGCGGCGTCGAGGGCGGGGTGGCGGTGGCCGTGGACATTGGTCCACAGGCTGGAGACCCCGTCGAGGTAGCGCCGGCCGTCGAGATCGATGAGGTACACTCCCTCGGCGGCGGCGATCACGAGGGGCGGATCGGCCTCCCACTCCTCGGCCTGGGTGAAGGGGTGCCAGACATGGTCGCGGTCCCAACGGAGCACGTCGTCGCGGGTGGACATCGCGCGGGCCTATCCAGCGGGGCGGCGGACGGCCCGGCGTCGGGGCGCTAAGGGGCCTCGCCGATGGAGCCGCCATGGAATTTCTCGATCGCTTCGCAGGCGCCAACCGCGAACGCCTGATGGCCGCGGGCCGCACCTTGCGCCTGACCAACGGGCAGTTTTTGATCCGGCGCGGCGAGAAGGGCGGCGACATCTACTTCATCGAAGAGGGCCGCCTGGAGGTGGTCGACAGCCGGGCCACGCCCGAGGTGGTGCTCCACGTGGTGCCGCCGGGTGCCGTGGTGGGCGAGGTGGCCTTCCTGGACGCCGCCCCCCGCTCGGCCGACGTGCGCGCCCAGGGCGAGGTGGTGGTGCGGGTTTGGGAGCATGAGGCGCTGAGCCGCGTGCTGGCGGCCGAGCCGGACTTCGCCGCGGTCTTCTTTCGCGCCCTGGCCGAGGTCAGCGTCGATCGCCTCCGCAGCATCACGGCCTCGGCGGCCAGCGGCTCGCTCTCGCCGCGGCGCTCCCAGGAGATCAGCATGGATGGCCGTTCGGCGGCCCTGGAGCTCACCAGCAAGGTGGTGGCGGCCTGGCTGGAGGCCGACGATCGCCTGCGCCGTCAGGCGGGCGAGGGGTCGGCGCGGACCCTTGTGGCCGAGGCCCTCCAGCGGCTCGTCAGCGAAGGGGGGGCGCGGATCGCCAACCTTCCAGGGCCCGAAGAGCGCACCTTCGCCGGCGAGCTGATGGGGCGCGAATTGCGGCCCTGGCTGGCCCGCTCTCGCCTGGGCGCCCTGGCCTTCGACGCGGGGGGGCGCACCGGCGGCGGCGCCCTGCTCGATCATGTGCAGGCCGGCCGGCCGGCCGGAGAGGGGGAGCTGGGATTGGCCCTCGATGAGGCCCTGCTGCAGATGCCCACGCCCTCGGGCATCCGGCGGCGCAGCGAGCTCGGCGGCCGCACCCTTGGCGCCCTGCTGCCGGGCGATCGACCGGTGTCGATCCTGGTGGTGGGGGCCAGCGCCCGGCCTCTGATCGAGCGCGCCGCCCATCACCTCAGCCGCCCGGGCGCCAGCCTGCGGGTCCTCGACGGCGATCGCGCCGCGCTCAGCGCGATCGAGGGGGCCCTGCGCCGGCCGGGCGTCTCGGTCACCCTCCAGGAGGTCGATCTGGCGGCGATGGCGATGGAGGGCCGCTTCACGGCGGGGGCCTCCTTCGACTTCATCGTGGTGGATGGGCTGTGCGACTACCTGCCCGATCGCCTCGTCGCCTCCTTGTTGAGCGCGCTGCGGCCCGCCTTGGAGCCCGGCGGCATGGTCCTCCTCACCGGGCTCGCGCCGGGTCGTGACGCCCCGATCGTCGACGATGTGCTCCTCTGGCCACTGATCCGCCGGTCGGGCCGCGATCTGCGCGCCCTCGTCGAGGCGATGGGCTTTGTCGGCGCGGTGGTGCTGGGAGCGGAGTCCAGCCCCGACGCCGGCGTGGTGGTGACCGGCCGCCTCCGCGTGCGCCCGGCTCCCCAGCCTTCGGCGCGGGGGGGCCTTGCCGCAGGGCCCGATCCCGCGTAGCTTTGGCGCGTGTTTGGGGCGCTGGGTGCATCAAGCCCTACAGGGATTGGCTCACCCACCCGAATCTCCACCTACCCATGATTCGTTGAGCAGGGAACTTTCATGAATCAACTCAGCCCTTCCTGGTCGCACGCCGGGCTCCTGACCTTGGCTCTCCTCCTTGGCTGCAGCGGGGAGACTCCGCCGCCGGCCAAGGCCCCCGAGGCCCCGAAGGAGGCCCCCCTGGCCGTAGCACCCGTAGAAGGCAAGCTGAACCCCGCCGAGCTGATGGCCGCCTCGGAGCCCGCCGCGCTGGTGCCCTCGCCGGCCGAGATGCAGAAGGCGCTCACCAACGCTGGCATCGACGCCAAGCTCACCGACCTGGTGCAAGACCGCGACATCAAGATGGACAGCGCCAGCAAAGACCAGATCGCCGTTCGCACCGGCGTGGTGCTGGCCGACGTGGTCCTCACGGTGAAGACGGCGCCCAAGGCCCAACTGGTCGCCCGCCTCGGTCGCCTCAAAGAGGGCTTCACCGCCCTGGGCGCTGGCCCCGACCTCATCAACACCATCACGGGCATCACCGAGGCGGTCAACAACGACGCGGTCTCGCGCGACGACCTCCTCAAGGACATCGACGAGCTGTCGGGCATCCTCGTCCCCGAGCTCACCTATGAGGCCGGCGACTGGGTGGTGCCCCTCATCCAGGCGGGCTCCTGGCTCGAAGGCAGCCACCTCGTCGCCAGCGCGCTGATCGCCTCCAAGAAGTACGACCCGGCCGCCACCGGCCTGCTCCGTCAGCCGGCGGTGGTCGATCACTTCACGAAGTACGTCAACCGCGAAGGCAAGGACAAGGCGCCCGATCAGGTGGTCGCCCGCCTCAACGAGACCCTCGCCACGCTCAAGACGGTCGCCGAGAAGGAGACCCTGGTCGAGGCTGACATCGCCACGGTCCAGAGCGCGACCGGCGCTGTCCTCTCGATGTTGAATTAGGAGCCATGATGCGCCATCTCTCGATGCTGCTGTTGATGTCGTTGGGCCTCTCTGCGCCGGCCCACGCCGATGTGAAAGAGGCGGAGACCTGCCTGCGCACCAAGATCTGGGCCGACTACGACCAGGGTTGGGCCGTGCGCACCGCCACCAACGCCAAGATGGGCGTGGGCGAGCACAAGGTGTACCTCGTCACCCTCTACGCGGGGAACGAGTACAAGTTCCGGCTCTGTGGCGACGCCAACGTCACCGATCTCGATCTGGTGCTGCACGACGCCAAGGGTGACGAGGTCCTGCGCGACAAGAGCGACGACCGCGAGCCGATGCTCTCCTACAAGCCCACCCGCACCGACACCTACTATGTCGCGGTCTACGCTTCTGGCCTGACCGACGCGACGCAGAAGTCGGGCGTCGCGATGGCCGTGACCTACCGCTGACGGCAGGATGGCGGCCCGGCGTCTCGAAGAGCGCTTTCGCGAGGTCCTCTCCGAGAAGGGCCTGACGGCCGACGCCGAGGGCAGCGCCTTCGCGTCGGTCTTCGTGCGCCTCGTCGTTCGTTCGCTCCAGCTCACCGATCCCACCCCCAATGAGCGGGCGGCGGTGACGGCGGGCTTGCTGGCGCGCACGGCGATGACGCCCGAGCAGGCCGGCCTGCTGCTGCGCCTCGCCTTGGGGCCGGAGTTCCGCTCGGCGATCGGCGAGATGGAGCTGCGCGTCTTCGGCGCCCGCTTCGGCGAAGAGGCCGCCGCCCGGCTCGACGCCGACGGCGCCGAAGAGCTCGATCTGCGGGCCTTCTCCGCCCGTCATGGCGCCAGCGAGAGCCTGCTGCTGCTCGACACCCTCTTTCGGGTCTGCGCGGCGGAGGGCGGCGTCACCCCCGACGAGATCGCCCGGCTGCAGCAGGCCTGCCTGGAGCTGGGGGTCGACGGGGTGCTCTTCACCGCCCTGCTCCAGAAGCACGACCCCCGCTACGTCTCTGGCGAGCGGCCGATCACGCTCACCGGCGACCGGCTGGTGATTGGTCGGGGGGCCGGCTGCGACGTGGTGCTGGCCGACCCGCAGGTGGCCCTCCGCCACGCCGAGCTGGTGCGCCAGAGCAGCGGTTGGCGGGTGGTCGATCTGGGGAGCGGCCGGCCGACGGTGGTGAACGGCGCCGCGGTCAGCTCGGCCCCCCTGGCCGCCGACGCGAGTCTGCGCATCGGCCCTTACGCCCTGTCGGTGGTCGAAGATCGCCTCGTGGTGCAGGGCGAGCGCACCTTCAGCGCCCTGTCGGTGCGGCACCTGCGCCGGCGCATCGGCGAGGTCTCGCTGCTCGACGACGTGAGCTTCACGGTCTTCTCGGGCGAGGTGGTGGCCCTGGTGGGGCCGAGCGGCGCGGGCAAGACCACGCTGCTCAACGCCATCAACGGCATCTCGCCGGCCGATGGGGGCGAGGTGCTGCTCGATGGGGCGGACTTCCACCACCTTCTTGGGGTCGACCGCTCGCTGGTTGGCGTGGTGCCCCAGGACGATCTGGTCAACCCCGAGCTGACGGTCGAAGAGAGCCTCTTCTACTCCGGGCGCCTGCGCTTCTCCTCCGACGTCACCGACGCCGAGGTCTGGGGCGAGGTGGACCGCGTGCTGGGCGAGCTGGACATCGCCCACATCCGCAAGAGCCGCATCGGCGATGCGCTCAACCGCGGCATCAGCGGCGGCCAGCGCAAGCGCGTGAACCTGGGCCAGGAGCTGCTCACCCGCTCCACCCGGGTGCTCTTCCTCGACGAGCCCACGAGCGGTCTCGACCCCCGGGCCAGCCAGGACATCGTGCGCTTGATCCGACAGCTCGCCGATCGCGGGCGGATCATCTTCCTGGTCACCCACGATCTTACGCCCGAGGTGATGGCCCAGGTCGATCACCTGCTGGTGCTCACCAAGGGCGGGCGCCTCGCCTGGTTTGGCCCGCCGACCGAGGCCACCCGCGCCTTTGGCGTGCCCACCCCCGACGCGATCTTCAGCCGCTTCAACGACAAGAGCCCCGAGCAGTGGGGCCGCGAGTACCGAGAGGGGCCGGCGGCCCGCAAGTACGTCGCCACCCGCGAGCACCTCGTCGGCATCGAGGGCGTGAGCCGGGCGGCCCCGGCGGGGCAGCAGGGCATGCGTCGATCGCTGCTGCGCCAGCTCAACACGCTCACGCGCCGCTACCTGCGGGTGAAGCTGCGCGACCGCACCGGCATGGCGGTGCTGGTGGTGCAGCCGCCGGTGCTGGCGGTGGTGATGTGGATCGTCTTCAAGGCGCCCACCACGCCGATGTTGTTCATGTTTTCGCTCTCCTGCCTGTGGTTTGGCATGTCGGCGGGGGTGCGCGAGCTGATCAGCGACCGCATCATCTGGCAACGCGAGCGGCGGGTGGGCCTTGGGGTGCTGCCCTATGTCGGCAGCAAGGTGGTGGTGCTGGGCGCCTTTCTGGCGATTCAGTGCGCCCTGCTCTCGGTCTTTCTGTACGTCGCGGTGGGCATGGGGGCCTATGACTTCAGCCTGCCCGAGATGATCGTCACCACCGTGCTCACCGGCTGGCTGGGTATCGCGGTGGGCCTGCTGGTGAGCGCGGTCTGGACCAGCTCCGAGGCGGCGGTGGGTACCCTGCCGCTGCTGCTGATCCCCCAGATCACCTTCAGCTCGATCATGGTGTCGATACGCGACATGGGGCCGCTGGCCACCGCCGCCACCTGGGTCACCTTCCAACGCTACTGCTTCGACGCCCTCATCAAGTGCGGCGAGTACATCGCGGTCACGACCTATGTGAAGGGCAACTGGGAGAAGCAGGGCTTCGCCGGCCAGCTCTTCAAGCTCGGCTTGCGCGGCGATGGGGCCGACAATGTCGGCATCCCCCAGGGGGTCCTGCTGCTGCTCCTCTTTGGCGGCGCCCTGGCCTTGCTCAGCGCGACGACGGCCCTTGTGGCAGCGCGGGGGAAGCGGCAGGGATGACCAGCTGCGCGCGCAGGCGCTCGAGCGAGACGCGAACCGAGTTGGGATCGACGCCGTAGAGGGGCGGGGTGCCCTCTTTGCCCTTCACGCGCACCGGCGGCAGGGCGAAGGTGGTGACGAGGCCGCTGAGCGCCCGGTGGGTGGACTCGCTCAGCACGATGGCCGAGGCCACCGACTTGGTGACGCCCTCCAGGCGCGAGGCGAAGTTAACGGTGTCGCCGATACAGGTGAACTCCATCCGCTCGACCGAGCCGATGTTGCCGGCCACGACCGGCCCGGTGGCGATTCCGATGCCGATCTGCAGGCGATTGGGCGAGGTGGGACCAAAGCCGGCCTGCTGGTTGAAGGCCTCGACCCACTCCACCATCTCGAGCGCCGTGGCCACCGCCCGCTGCTCGGCGTCGGGCAGGTCGAAGGGCACGGCGAAGACGGCCATCAGCCCGTCACCCAGGAACTTGTCCAAGGTGCCGCCGTACTTGAAGACGATGCGCACCATCGCGGTGAAGTAGGTGTTGAGCAGGCGCACCACCTCCTCGGGCTCGGTGCGCTCGGTCAGCGGCGTAAAGTTGCGGATGTCGGAGAAGAGGATGGTGGCGATTCGCCGCGAGCCGCCCAGGGCCATCGCCCGCGGGTCTTCCAACACATGCTCGGCGAGGTCGGGCGACATGTACTTGGCGAGGCGCTCGCGCTGGCGCTCGGCCTCGGCCCGGCGCATCGACTCCTCGGCCACCGCCCGCAGCTGCCCGCGGCTCTGCTGGGCGAACAGCGCGGCGGCGAGCCCCGGCACGGCGATGAAGACCACCCGGGAGATCTCGTCGCCCAGCGCGATCTCGCCGTTGCCGATGCTGGAGTGCGAGGTGATGAGCAGATCGCTGAAGGCGACGATGTAGCCGAGCACGCCGCTCGACAGGAATGCGGTCATCGCCGCCGAGAAGAGGCAGGCCTCGACGCTGTGGCGCAGGGCTGACAGGATGTTCCACAGCACCAGCGTGAGCGGCATCATCAGGTAGAGGTACTCGACCACGCCGCTGTGGTTGAACGACATCGGCAGCACGGTGGCGTGCAGCAGCACCAGATCGAGGGTGATGGTGAGGTACTTCAGGCTGGGCACATAGCGATTGCCCACCTTGCGCAGATACACATGCAGGCCGGCCGACGCCGCCAGCGCAAGGGTGATCTGCACCAGAAAGCCCTGGTTGGCCTCGACGGTGTTGACGCCCTGCACCGCGAGCAGGTTGAGCAGACCCAGCACCCAAAAGCCGGCCCGCACCAGGTTGACCTGACGCTCGCCCTTCATCTCGGCCTCGTGGAGGATGCGCTCGATCTGTGCGGCGGTGCTGTCTTCCTTCACATCGACTCCAGACAGGGGCGGGCCGCAGCGAGGGCGCGCAGCGCCACCGCGGCCGTAAGCGCCGGGCCGCCGTGGCCATGGTAGGGGTAAGGCGGTTTGCCGAGCGTCCGGTACAGGCCGTCGATCTCGAAGGAGCCATCGGGGCGCTGGTGGTCGCAGAGGTATCGCGCGGCCCGCCAGATGGCCAAAGGCGGCCCGCCGCCGCGGCAAAGCGCCTCCAGCCGCAGCGCGGTGGCCTGGGGCCGCCCCCAGCCGCCGTCGACCTGCTGGGCGTGCGCCAGGGCCGCCACCCGGGCGCCGGCCCGCAGGGTGAGCGGCGCGGCCAGGGCGCGCAGGGGGCTCTGCTCCAGGGCGGCGGAGAGCCGCACCAGCAGGAGATCGGCGACGTCGGGGCCGTAGTAAAAGCAGCGCCCTGGCGAGGTGAGGTCGGCCAGTGCCGGCAGGTTGGCGGCGACCAGGGCCGCGAAGCGCGGCGTGTCCCAGGCAAGCAGCCCGAGCAGGGCGATGGCCCGCACGGCGAGGCAGTCGTCGCCGCCCCAGGTCCAGCGCGGCGCGGGCGTGGTCGGGCCGTCGGGGCCCTCGGCGAGCCAGGTGGGGATCTGCTGGCCGGGCCCCAGGCTGGCGAAGAGCGGCCCCAGCCAGCCCTCCACCTGGGCCGTCGGCCGGGGCTCCAGGCGCGACGCGAGCATCAGGAAGAGGCCGAGCGAGTCGGCGTCGGGGGGCAGGCGGTCCCAAGGGCCGAAGTAACGCGGGCCCTCCGGCGGCAGCTCGTCGAGGAGGGCGCGCAGGGCGGCCTCATCGGGATGACCGGCCTCCCAACGGGCCTCGGTGATGAAGGCGCGGACATACCACTCGCCGCGCTGGGGGGCCGGATCGTCGGCGAGCCCCCAGCGCTGGACCTCGTGAGAGCAGCGGTAGCGCGGGTCCTCGGCCAGGAAGGCCTGCAGCGCCTTGATGGCGGCCTCCACCGCGGGCAGGCCGAAGGCGGGGGCGGGCTGGGCCCGGGAGAGCAGGTGGGCGAAGCGGGCGCCGCTGCGGGCGGCCTGCACCCGCTGGGCGAGGGCGGCGCGCAGGGGCGCCCAGGCGGCGCGGCCCTCGGGCTCGGGCAGGGTGTCCTGGGCGGCAAGGGCGGCCTGCCAGGCCTCGGTGAGGGCCAGCACGCCTTCCTCTTCGCCGAGCAGGGCCTGGAGGGCCAGGGCCCGGGGCGGCGCGTCGAGGCGGCCGGCGATGGCGCGCAGGAAGGCGGCCTGGGCGGCGGGGGCGCCCTCCAGGGCAGCGGCCCAGGCGGAGAGGTGCGCGGGGGTTGGCGCCTCGGTTCTGCCCATCACCCCTTCGATGACGTCGAGCATGCCGATCAGATCGCCAAGTCGACCCGCCCAGGGCATCCAGCGCCCCGCCTCGCGCCCCGCCGCCCGCACCCCCAACAGGGTGCTCCAGCGGGCCGCTTGCCGGCGCGGATCGGCGTCGGCCGCGGCGACGAGGTCGGCGATGGTGGTGCGCCCCAGGCCGTGCACGCGGGTCGAGAGGGCCAGCAGCGGGGCCTCGGCCGCGAGCAGGGCGCTGACCTCGAGCTCCACCGCGCGCTGGGCCTGCGGGGCGGCGCCGAGGGCCTGGGCGAGGGCGCTCGCCCAGCGGCCGAAGTCCATTTCGACCGTTCAGGCCGCGGCGCTGCGATCGAAGACCGGGCCCACCTGCGCCACCTTGGCCTCGAGCTCTTCGGCGGACATGCCCAGCAGGGCGCTCACCACCGCCGGGTCGACGGTGTAGCCTTCGAGGGCGATCACGGTCTCGGGGTTGGCCAGCACGCGCTGACGAAAGGCGGCGTCTTGCAGCATGCGCTGGGCGAAGGCCTGGGTATCCTTGGCGATTGGCTTCAACATGGGGGCTCCGAGCGGAGTGCTGACCCGGCGGCGAGGAGGCCGCCGCTCCGGGCTTGTCCGCGGTGGAGGCTAACGCAGTCGCCGCTCAGAGGGCTGGATGGCGGCTGACCGGCTCCACCCGCTCGCAGGTGGACAGATCGAGCACATAGATCACCATCTCCTTTCCATAGAAACGGAAGGTGCCCTGGCTGACGAAGCCCCAACTCAGGAGCTGGCGGTTGGCCCCTTCGTTGTCGGTCTCGGTGGTGATCTTCACATAGCGATGGCCCCGGGCGAGGAGCTCGTCAAACAGCACCTTGTTGATGTGCCCGCTCACCCGCTTGCCGCGCAGCCGGGGCTCAAAGCTACAAAACAAGCTCTCGGCCTTGAGCCCCGCCGGCAGCGAGACCGTGCGGCTCTTCGCCGTGTAGCGCGGGGTCTCGATGATGCGACGCAGCACGGAAGGCCGCCACAGACCGGGCAGGGCGGCCGGACCGAGCAGGAACCAGGCCCGCCGCAGGGTGGCGCTCATCATCGCGTCGGGATCGAGGCTCCCGGCGATGAAGCCCTTCACCTCATGATCTTCGACATACACAAACCCCAGAAAGCGGGGATCGTTCACCAGCGCCTGGTACAGCTCGGTGAGGAAGGGCAGCCCCAACTGCGCCCAGAGGCTCTTGCCCATCGCCGCGTGGTGCAAGGCCGCCACCCGCGGCGCGTCGCGAAACTGCATCGGCCGGATCGCCGCCATCACCTCGGCGTCGACCGGGAAGGGCTTGCGCGCGCTCATCCCCGGCTCTTGGCCGCCGCCTTCAACGTCTCGTGAAAGGCGGGCTGGGAGAGGGCGCGGTGCTGGGCGGCCAGGAAGTTGCCGATCGCGTCTTCAAAGCTGGCGGCGTAGCTCTCGTTGAGCAGGCGCCGGGCCAGCTCGATCGCCACCCCGTGGGCCGGGCCGAAGGAGGCCACCGCCTGGGCGATGCCGGCTTGGAGATCGGGCACCACCGCGTCGAGGAGGCCGAGGGTGCGCGCCTCTTCGGCGCTGACGGCAGGTGCGGTGAGGATCAGGCGCTTGGCGACGCCGAGCCCGACGAACTTGGCGAGGCGGAAGGTGGCCATGCCGGGGAGGAAGCCCTGGTGGACCTCATCGAGCTGGAGCACCGCGCGCGGCGTGGCGATGCGCTGATCGCAGACCAGAGCGAGCTGCATGCCGCCGCCGATGGCCGGGCCGTCGAGGGCGGCGAGGGTGGCCTTGGGCAGGCGCTCGAAGCGGGAGCAGACCTTCTCCCACTTGTTGAAGCCGTGGATGTCCATCGTCTGGTCAGGCCGGAACTCGGCGAGGTCGACCCCGTCGAGGAAGGCGCCGGGCTCGCCGGTGATCACCACCACCTTGCAGGGGCTGGCGTCTTCGAGGTGGTCGGCCACCGCGGTGAGCTCGCGCACCATCGCCATGTTGATGCGGCGGCGCTGCAGGGTGATGGTCGCGACCTCGCCGGCCTCGACGTAGGACAGGGTGGTGGTGGGGCGCATGGGGGGTCCTCGAAGAAGCAGGCTACCAGCGGATCAGGGCGGTCTCGATGGTCGAGCCCGGCCCCATGGTCATCATCACGCCATAGTCGCCGCGTCGCACCGCGCCTTCTTCCATCAGCCGGCGGTAGCTGAAGAGGAAGCTGCCCGAGCCGAGGTTGCCGTGGTCGTGCAGGACGCCAGCGGTGTGGCGCACGTCGTGCTCGGTGATGCCGACGGTGTACTTGATGGCGTCGATGACCTTTTTGCCGCCGCTGTGCACCAGCCAGTGGGCGATGTGGCGCTTTTTGAGGCCAAAGCGGCCGAGCAAGCCAGCCACCGGGGTCGCAGCGTGGGTTCCGAGCACATAGGGCACGTCGCGATCGAGGTGGAAGCCGAACTTTCCGTGCTCGGTGTGCCAGTGGTAGCTCATCGCCTCCCAGGTCTCGGGGATGATGTGGCTGTAGAAGCCCAACACCGAGGGGGCGAAGCGCGGCTCGTCGGCGGTGTCGGCCCGCACGACGATGGCGGCGCAGCCATCGCCAAAGAGGCTGTTGACCACGCCGGTCTCGACGGTGTCATCGTAGATGTAGAGGGCGGAGTTGACCTCGCAGCAGACCATCAGGGCGACCTTGCCCGGGTTGGCCACCGCCCAGTTGGAGACCGGGTTCAGCCCGTTCAGGCCGGCGTTGCAGCCCATCCCCACCAGATCGGCCCGGTGACAGTCCACCCGAAAGCCGAGGTGGCGGATGAACATCGCCGTCAGCCCCGGCAGCATGAAGCCGGTCGAGGAGATGCAGCAGAGGTAGTCGACGTCGGTGGGCTTCAAGTCGAGGGCGTCGAGGGCCTCGGTGATCGCCTTGCGGCCCATCTCCAAGGCGCCGCGGCGGTGCTTGGCCAGCAGCTCGGCCTGGCTCTCCACCGGCCGCCCCTCGGCGTCGGCCGGCGGCAGGTAGAGGTAGCGGTGGGCGATGTGGGAGGCCTTGAAGAGGGCCCGCACCTCCGGGTTCGCCGCCCGGTAGCGATCGAGGATCTCCTCCTGGGTGTAGCGCTCCGGCGGGTTGGCCGTCCCCACCGACAGGATGCGGGCGCGCGTCGACAGCATGGTGCCTCCTCCCTCTCTCATATGCGGGCCGGCGCCGTGGCGCCCCACGCCCGCTCGGCTTCGATCTCGCCGGGCGACAGCTCGGTGTGGTTGAGGCTGCGGGGAATGAAGCAGGTCTGGCAGAGCGGCAGGCCGCCATAGTCGCCACCTGCCACCGCCGCGCGATGGGCCCGCTGCTGGGCGCCCCACCACAGGGCCGAGAAAGGCGCATCTCGCAGGCTGCCCAGCTTGTTGTGGAGCAGGTTGTCGCGGGTGCAGCTTGTGAGCTCGCCTTGCCAGCTCAACACCGGGCTCTTCCAAAAGCCCGAGCAGGGCGTGAGGTTGCGCGCCTTCACCGCCTCGCCCTTGGCGGCGGCGGGCGGCAAGCCAAGGCCCTGGTCGGCCATCGCGCGGCGGAAGACCGCGTTCTGGGCCTCCTGCTCGGCGGCGGTGGGGCAGTCGAGCTGTCGAAAGAAGAGGATCGTGTCGGCGCCGGGCGGCACATGGCCGGCGGCGGCGCGAAAGGGCAGGCCGCGGCTGCGCAGGGCCGCCTCCCAACGGGCGCGGAAAGGGCCCACCTCGGCGACGTTGTTGGAGCCGACGATGTACTGAAAGACCACCCGCGGGTGGGGGGCCCCGGTCTTCGCCTTGGCGTCGAGCAGGCCGTTGATGTTGGCCACCACGCGATCGAAGCGGTCCATGCCCTTGACGGCCTTGTAGGTGGCCACCGAGTCGGCGTCCAAGGACAGGTGCAGCACCTGGGGCACCGCCGCGGCGTTGAGCAGCGCCGCCACGCGCTTCTCGGTGAGGTGGGTGGCGTTGGTGTGCACCTCGACCTTGCCGAAGGTGCCGTGGCGCGCCGCCGCCCGCAGGCCCTCCCGGTAGATCGCCGTGAAGTGCGGGTGCAGCAGGGGCTCGCCCAGCCAGAAGAGGATCAGGGTGTCGAAGCCGCCCTTTACCCGCACCAGATCGGCGACGAGCGCGCTGAAGAGCGCCGGATCGAGGTAGCCGGTGCGCTGGTGGTGGCCGTGCCCCTCCTCGGAGACGGCGCAGTGGACGCAGGCGAGGCTGCACCGGTTGGTGAGCTCGACCACGAGGTAGGAGCCGGGATGGCGGAGCGGGGTCACGCCCGAAGGGTAGCACCCGGGGATAGGTCGGCCAGCCGGGAGCGACCATGCGCTACGCATTCCGCAAGATCAGCGGCACCTTCACCCAGAGCCTGGAGCTGGAGCTGAACCTGCTCTCCTGCTCGGTCTCCACCCTGCGCGAGGCCTGGCGCACCGAGGGCGAGCCCCCCGCGCGGCGCCCCCGCCCGGAGGCCCGCGCCTTCCCCCGCCCCGAGCAGGCGGCGCACTACCTGCGCTACCGCGTGTGGGAGATCCTCGAAGAGGGCGACTGGACCTTCTTCTCCGGCGATCGCAGCCGCCTTCGATCGGGCGAGGACTTCCGCCCGGTGGTCGACCGCACCCGAGACCACCGGCCCTTCCGGCACCGCCAAAGCGGGGACTGGGCCGATCTCGATCGCGAGGGCTGCCGGGTGGACCTCTGGACCGGCGCCACCGGCGCCCCGGGCCGCCGCGAACGGGTCTTCACCGACGACGAGGCCTCCGCCGCGGCCCTCTACCGGGTCCACCACGAGCTGCTGCGGGCCCGCGGCTTTGTCATCGACCTGCCGGCCACCCACCCCGCCATGCTGATCGAGCGCTGGCAGGTGGAGCTCCCCGACGAGCTGTACGCCTTCTTCGCCGAGGGCAAGGCCGAGGCCTACACGGGCCGCATCTTCAGCGGGGTCCCCGGCGAGAAGGTGGGCGCGCGCTGGCGCATCGACTTCGATGGCGCCAAGGTCGCCGCTGCGGCCGAGGGGCTGTCACTCGGCGGAGATCGGCTCCCCGTCGCGATCCTGGATGGGCTGCCTGGGGTGCTGGTGATCGAGCTGTCCACCCCGGGGTGGCCGCTGCGCCTCGTCGTGGCCGGCCAGAAGGGCGCCCGCCTCGTGGAGGCCCGCTGGCGCGCCTTCCTCGGCCGCCTGCGCCCCGCCGGCCCCGAGCCGATAGCGCCGGTGGAGCCTGTCCCCGTGGAGGCCCCCGCGCCCGCCGGCCGTCGCCTGCCGCCGATCGTGATCGGCGACTAAAGGCAGCGCATGTCGATGCAGAGGTTGGTGGAGTCGCCGGCCTTCACGTTGAAGTCCATCTCGGACTCGCAGCGGTAGCCGCCCTTGAAGGCGCTGATGCGCAGGTGCCAGTTGCCCTGGCCCAGCAGCTCCTGCAGCTCGCCTTCCTGGTTGGTCTCGCCCTGGCGCTGGGCCCCGCCGACGTCGGTGTTTTCCAGGGCATACTCCACGAAGGCGGTGAACTGCGGATCGTGGATGTCTTCGGTGACGTTGGTGATCAGCCGGCCAAAGACGAGGCCGCTCTCGCCGTTGCCGCCGCCCGTCTCGAACTCCTGCGTGTTGCCATCGGCCATCTTTTCGCAGAAGGGGAGGTTGGCGGCCGAGGTGTCGCCGTCCTTGTCGCCGGAGCAGGCGAGCAGGCAGAGCAGCGCAGGGATGAGGCGGCAGGGCATGGCAGAGTCTCCAAGCGCGAACAATAGACCAAGGAGGGGCGGATGCGAAGGGCCGGGGCGGTGGTAGGCTCAGGCCATGTCGGCCGACGATCCCCTCCACCCCGCCCAGGTCGCCGCCCGCGTCGTCGCGGTGGCGGGCGCTTTGGGCGACCGGCCGGGGCCGCTGACGCTGGAGCTCTACCCCACCCTCGCCTGCAACCTCGACTGCGCCTTTTGCGACACCACCGATCGCCACCGCAAGCCGGTGGGCGAGCTGTCGGCCGAGCGGCTGCTTGAACTCGTCGACGAGGCCGCGGCGATGGGCTGCAAGCGGGTCTTTGTACTGGGCGGCGGTGAGCCCCTGCTGCGCCGCGATGTGGTGCCGGCCCTCTTTGTGCGCGCCAAGGCCTTGGGGATGGAGGGCATCCTCACCACCAACGGCACCTTGCTGCACGGCGCCCTGGCCCAGACCCTGTGCGACATCGGCTGGGATGAGGTGCACATCAGCGTCGACGGCGCCACCCCCGCCGTTCACGACGCCCTGCGCGGCCAGCGCGGCGCCTTTCGCCGCACCGTGCAGAACGCCTGCCGCCTGCGCCGGCTCCGCGACGCCGCCGGCCGCCGCCACCCCCGCCTCGCCGTCCACACGGTGATCACCAACCGCAACCACACCGAGGTGGCCGAGATCCTGCGCCTCGCCCACGCGCTGGGGGCCTTCCGCGTCGACTTCGACGGCCTCATCGCCTACACCCCCGAGCAGCAGGCCTTCGCCCTCTCCGCCGCCGAGCGCCTCACCCTGGCGGAGGTCGCCGCCGCCGCCCTGCCCCTGGCCGCCGCGCTCGGCCTCGCCACCACCCTGGAGCGCTTCACCGCCCCCGAGGCCCCCAACCGCGGCGAGCGCCTGCCCACGGCCCCGGCCGCCCCCGGCCTGCACGGCGCCCCCTGTCTCAAGGCCTGGCATTACCTCGTCGTTCAGGCCGATGGGCGCAGCTCCCCTTGCTGTGTGCTGGCTGGCGAGGGGGGCAGCGCCGCCGAGCAGCCCCTCCAGGCCCTCTGGAGCTCCGACCCCTTTTTGCAACGGGTGCGCGAGGGCATGGCCCAGGGCCGGCCGCTGCCCCGCTGCCGGGAGTGCTCCCCCAACATCCTCGCTCACGAGGCGCTGATCCGCGCCCACCTGCCGGAGGGCCCGCATTGGCCATCAACCTGAACCTCGAGCTCACCGACCACTGCAACATCAAGTGCAAGATGTGCAGCCAGTCCCTGCGCGACGAGGCCCATGGGGTGCCGATGCGCTTCATGGACTTCGCCGTCTGGCGCAAGGCCCTGCAAGGCCTCGCCGGAATGAAGGAGGCGGTGCACCTCTGCCCCCACTGGCTGGGCGAGCCCACCATTCACCCGCAGTTTGACCGCTTCATCGAGTACGCCTTCGCGGTCAACCCCGGCAACCGTCTGTTCGCCGAGCTCAAGCTGCACACCAACGGCGTGGTCTTCGGCGAAGAGCGGGCGCGGCTGCTGATCCGCCTCGCCAACCAGCCCGGCCAGCGGCCCGACACCTTTCGCTTTGTACACTTCAGCATCGACGCCTTCTCTCGTTCTGTTTATGCCGACGTGAAGGGGGCGGATCGCCGCGAGCAGGTCTACAAGAACATCGAGCGCTTCTTGCGCCTTCGCGCCGAGATGGGCGGGCTGCGGCCCTTTGTCACCCTGGCCTTTGTGGTGCAGCCCGAGAATGCCCACGAGGCGCTCACCTTCCGCGACCACTGGTCTGCCCAACTCCGGGCGCTCGGCCGCGAGGTGGCCCTGCGCTACGACTGGCCCGACCGCGAAGTCGACACGCTGTACTTTCGGCCCCTCAACACCGGAGATCAGGCCGCCGCCGATCGCCTGCACGCCCGGGTGGCCCGGGAGCTCGGCATCGCCGGCGCCGCCGGAGAGCGGCTGCGCGCCGAGGGGAGCTTTTAGGCGGCTGGGGGCGTGGTTAGGAGGGCGTCATGGCTCGCTTCCTGCTCTGGCCGCCCGATCCCGCCCGCGCCATCGGCATCTCGCCGCGCTGTGGTTCTGCGACGACGACGTGCTGCCCCTCCGCCGCGACGACGCGGGCCGGGTTCGGCACCCCCGCCGGGTGATGTGGAGCGAGGGCCAGACCGGCGAGGTGATCCGGGACCGCTACTCCGCGCCGACCTCGTCCTCTTCGTCCTCGTCGAGCATCTCCTGGGCCTCGGCCACCAGGCGCATCGACAAGCCCCGGGCCTGATCGATGTGGTCGCCCAGCACGGCGATGGCGCCCATCATCTCCTGGAGCGCCCGGCTGCCCTCCCCCGAGTCGACCTCGCGGCTCAAGGCGTCAGCGCTGGTGCGGATGATCGACAAGGCCGTGCGCGCCACACCCAGCGGCGTGGCCATCGCGCGACCCAGGCCCATCGCCGTCTCCACGCGGGCCTCCAGGCTGGAGAAGCTCGATCCCGACTCCATCCGCCGCCGCCGCACCACCGCCCGCAGGTAGCGCTCGTTGGTCTCGCGCAGGCGCTGGCCCAACTCGATGAGCACGCGGCTCAGCACCGCCGGCTTGTCGCCCACCACCTCGAAGAAGGTGCTGCGGTCGAGCAGGAAGAGCTCGACATCGCTGCGGCAGGTCACCGTGGCCGACCGCGGGCAGCCGTCGAGCAGGGCGATCTCGCCAAAGAAGTCACCCGGCTCCATCCGCGCCACCGGCACCAGCTCGCCGTCGGCATCCCAGGCCAGCACCTCGGCCTCGCCGGCCAGCAGCACATAGAGGCACTCGCCCTCCTCGCCCTCCGAGAAGACCGTCTCGCCGACGTTCAAGCAGACCCGATCACCCTGGGCGACCAGGGCGGCCAGATCATGGGCCTGCAAGGGCTCAAAAAAGGAGATGCGAGACAGGACCGCGGTGACATCCACCGAAGCGGGGGCGGCGTGCATGAAGGGCTCCCTGGAGGCCTGTCCTTCTCACCCGCGGCGATCCGCGCGGCAAGGCGGGCCTACACGGCGGCGGTTCGCTGGCGCAGACCCCGCCGCAGGCGCGCGTCGAGCGGCAGCAAGGCCAGGGCGAGCCCCAGGAGCGCCGGCCACAGCCGGGTGCGTTGGGTGGAGAGCCCTCGCTTTGGGTCCGTCGACTCCACCGGCGCCGGCCGCTCGGCCCGCTCGGCATTGGGCGGGCCCACCACCGATAGCTCTGTCCGCGGCGACGTCTCGTCCTCCTCGCCGAGAAAGACGGTGGCCTCTTCGTTTTCGGCGAGCGGCAGCCGAAGCGCCCACTGTCCGGGCTCATCCAGGGTGAGGGGGAGCGCCGGCCCGCCTTCGCCCAGGGAGACGGTCGGCCGGGCCCCGATGTCGCGCTCGCCGGCTGCGTCGCGCAGGGTGATGCGCAGATGCAAACCGTCTTCCTGCACAAAGGGCTCGATCAGCGGTGCCTGGGCGGCCTCATCGCGGGCGAGATGGCGCAGGACCTGCGTCCACAGTGCGCCGTAGCCAGGCCAGCGGGTCCAGGCGGCCGACCAGCGGGCCCCGGCGTCGAAGGCCGCCGCCATCACCTCGCCCTGTCCACGGGTCCAGGCCGCGAAGAGGGGGGCGCCGCCGGGCCCAACCAGCAGCAGGCGGGCCTCCGGGCGGGCGTCGACCTTGTTTCGGCCCGCCAGCAGGGGCGCGCCCGACCAGTCCAGGCCCCGCAGGGCCGGGTGCCAGGCCCGGCGGCTCACCGCGAAGGGCGCCTCCTCAGCGAGATTGGGGGCTCGCACCCGTTCGGTCTCCTCGACGAAGAGCGCGCTGAGCTGATCGGGGGCCGCCGCGAGGCGAAAGCGCCCGCCGCCCGCCGCGGCCAGGGCCTGCAGCCGGCCGGCGTCCTTGTTGCCGCTGTTGCCCAGGGCCAGCACCGACAGAAAGACCCCTTCCTTGGCCATCTCGCGGGCCACGCCCTCGGCCGTGACGCTGGCCTGCTCCCACTGCTCGCCGGCGTCGGCGGCGTCGACGAAGAAGAAGACATGGCGCAGGGGGCTCGCCTCGTCCTTCTGGGCCTTCTGGGCCGCCTTCAGCGCGTCGATGACGAAGATGCCGCCGCCGCCGGCGCCGATCTTGCGCACCTTGGCCGCCAGGGCCAGCGGACGGGTGGCGAGCTGAAAGGGCAGCCGCCAGTGAACCTGGGTGTCGACCCCGATCACCCCGAAGCGATCGATCGGCCGCAGGCGAAGGGCGCTTTGGGCCACCGCCTCGTCGGCCAGCTCGATCTTGGAGCCCACCGGCTTGCCGCCCCCCATCTCCGCAGACACCGACGAGGCGTTGACGGCGCCGCTGACCGGCCGGGCCATCGAGCCCGAGGTGTCCATCACCACCAGCAGCGAGAGGGGCACCTCGCGGGCCTTGCCCACCGGCACCGTCTTCAGCGGCAGCAGCCCCTGGAGCGGGCTCTCGGCGTAGCCGCCTTGATCGTAGGCATGGGGCCCGCCGAGCAGCAGGAGCCCGCCGCCGCCAAGGACGAAGGCGCGCAGGGCCGCCACGCCGGCGCCGCCGAGGGGGGGCGCGCCGGCGTCGTCGCGGGTGGGCACGTCGGCGATCACCACCACATCGACATCCCCGGCGGCGAGGCGCTCGGACAGGGCCCCCGGCGCGAGGCGCTCCACCCGCATGCCCTCGGCCAGGGCCAGGGCCTGCAGCGAGGCCAGATCCCCCGCCGCCGCGCCCACCATCACCACTCGCGGCGGCTCTTCTACGGTGATCAGCGCCAGGAGGCGATCCTCACCCAGGCGGGCCTCGATGCGGTGCAATCCCGGCGCCAGATCGGCCGGCAGCGAGACCGTCAACGCGCCCTCGGTGCGCGCCTGGGCCTTCAGGGTCAGGGCCTCGCGGAGCAATTCCTGGCCGTCGATCGTCAGCGTGCGCTCGCTGGAGAAGCCCACGGCGCCGCCGTCAACGGGGGCCTCGACGGTGAGCGTCTGGCCCGGGGCCGCCACCGTCGGCTCCACCCGCAGGGTTACGAGGCGGGGCCGATCGAGGGCGGTGAGGGGACGGCGGTCGAAGGGAAGATCGATCCCCTCCGCCTCGACGGCGGCGCCTCCGTCGGTCCACAGGACGATCCGACCGCCCGAATTGGGCCCCGCCAGCCCGGCCGCGAGGCGCAGGCCGCTGCCGAGATCGGTGCGCCGCGGGTCCACCGGCGTCGCCGCGACGATCGGCCCCGCGCCGCCCGGCGCCTTGCGCACCACGGCCCCGGCGTCGACCTCGACGAGGCCATCCGTCCCGGCCAGGAGTTGGGCGCGCACGGCCTCGGCCGCCGCCGGATCGATCGAGGCCGAGCGGTCGAGGACATGCACCACCGGCCCCTCATCGCCGGCATGCTCCACCAAGGGCTGGGCAGCGGAGAGGGCCAGCAGCGCAATCAGCGCCACCCGCAGGGCCCGCGCACCGGGAGCCACCGCGCCAAAGCGCGCGCGTTCGACGAGGCCGATCAGCGGCGCCAGCAGCAGCAGGAGGAGGCCGGCAGGGGCGCCAAACAGCAACATGGCAAGGGCATCGGGGCGCGAGGGAGGGCAAAGTGTCGCGCGGGCAGGGGCCTGTCAACGCGCGGGCCGCGCCTCGACGCGCTTCGGACTCCCGGCGCGACCCGCTTTACCCCGGCGAGAACACGAAGGGGTAGCTGACAATTACGATCCCATCCCCCTTGGGCCGGGGAAAGGTCATGCCGCGGAAGGCCTCCGCCATCCAGGCCTCCACCTCGGGGGCCGACAGGGTGCTCGTCTTCACCTCGGACTTGGGCACGGTGCCATCGGCGGCGATGGTGAAGGTGAGGGTCACCTTGCCGGCGAGCGCCTTGTTCTCGTTCAGGCCCTTTGTGTAACAGGCCCGAACTTTGTTCATGTTCCGCTTGATGACCGCGTCGATCTGCGACTTGTCCAGCGCGCCCAGGATCACCCGATCCTGACTGCCCTTCGTCTCCTCCGCCGGCAGCGACGCGGTGGGCGAAGCCGGCACCAGCGCGCCCAGCGCGGAGTGCGGCTGGTTCAGGCGGTCGCCCGGCGTCCGCGGGGGGAGCATCGAGGCCGGCGCCCGGGTGAGGGTGGTGTAGGCATTGTGCAACACCACCAGTCGCGCCGTCATCGTCGAAAGCGCCGCCCCCGGATCGGCCCAGGTCACGCTGCCGATCGCCGCCTCCAGGCAGGGCGTCAGGCCCGGCCCTGCCGGCTCGGCCCCCTCCACCGAGAGCCCGCTGGCCTTGCCCCCGGGCGCCACCGTCCACCGAAGGTCGAGGGCCCGGATCACCGTTGGCAGCGGCGCTGCCGGGTCGCCCACGCAGGCGAGCAAGGCCGCCTCCCCTTTTGCGAGCCCCGCCCAGACGGAATTGGCGGTGAGGGGTGCGGTCGCCGTGAGCTCATGGGTGACCAGACCCACCCCCGGAGCCGGCGAGGCCAGCGCGATCGACGTGAACAGGGCGAAGAATGCGGGCAGCAAGCAGCCTCCAACGGTCAACGCTCCGGTAGCGCCTCCCGCGGACCACGGCAACCACCCTCGCACTGTCCAGACTCAGGACCCGCGCCGCAGCCCACATCCCGCCGCCAACGCCGTCGGACAGCGCCCGCAGGCCCCTTCCTCGCGGGAGCAGTCCCGCGCCAGGGCCCGCCGGTTGGTTACCGACATAAACAGATAGGCCGCCTGCTGGACGAGCCGCGGATTGTGCGCCGTCAAGCCCGGCCGCAGGGCGCTCAGGTCGATCTCGGCGGCCAACGCAACCAAAAACCGCCGGCGCGCCGCATAGGTCGTCAGTCCCTCGTAGCCCAGCCAGGTCAAAAACAGATCCGTGTTGCTGTCGATCACCACCCAGCGCCGCCAGTCCAGCCCCGTCGACCAGGGCGCCCGGCCGCCCGGCCAGAGATCCGGGTTCGACAACAGCGAGAGGTACATCGCCGCGATCTTGTCGCTCACCCGCCAGGCCCGACAGAGGGCCGCCTCCAGCCGCTCGGCCGCCTCTTCGGGGCCCGAGGCCTCGGCGATGCAGCGCCGGCGCAGATCGGCCAGATCCGTGGCCCCCGCCGCCTCCACCGCCAGGGCGAGAGAGGTCGGCACCTTGCCAAAGTGCCCATAGCGCTTGAGCAGCACGGCATGACGCTTCGGCAAGCAGGGCACCTCCGGCGCCACCGTGCAGGCCCCTGCGCCAGAAGCGTCTTTGTGCAGGTCGCAGACCCCCAACAGGCCGCTCAGCGCCCCGGAGACCGGGCAGCCGCAGCTCCGCGCCGCCTCCACGAGCGCGGCGGCGTCGGTGAGCTCGGTTCGGTCGGCTTCGCCGATGCCCCGCAGCACCCGCATGATCTGCAGATCCTGTCGCCGCTGAAACATCGTGGTGGCCACCAGCACCCGGAAGAGGGCGGCAGGGTCCTCGGCCTCCAGGGCCGCCTGGGAGACGGCGAAGTGCCCCATGCGCTCTGGATCGGTGAACATCTGCACCAGGCCGATGTCATCGGGCCGGCCGTGGTAGCGTTCCAGGTACCAGACCACGACCAGACGTGCCCGCTCCACCTGCTCGGCGGTGGGCTCGCCGCGCAGGCGATAGCCCGCTCCCTGCTCAGCGACCCGAAGCGAAGACCGCCGCACGATGTCAGTCCACCGCCCGCCGGCCCCAGAACAGTCGACAGGCATGGGGAATCACCAGCCGCCCGTCGGGCTGCGCATAGACCGAGAGCGCCGCTGCCAGATCCGCCCGGATGTCGGCCTGCACCGCCTCGGAGAGGCGGTCCATGCCATTCATTCGCGCCATCCCGCTCACCAGGGTCCAGGCCTCGTCAAAGCTGGCCAGATGGTAATTCCAGACAAAGGGCGCGGTCTGTACGGGCCCCAGTCCCAGCCCCTCCAGCAGCGCCGCCCGCCGACCCGGCGCCGCCCAGGCCGCGATCTGCGCCATCACTGGGGAGGGCCCTTCGGGCAGGTGCGGAATCACGAGGTGGGTGGCGGTGCGCATCAGGCGGTTCTCTTCGGGCACATCCCACACCGCGAGGGCGTAGGGCGCGCCCGGCCGCAGCACCCGCGCGAGCTCCGCCGCCGCCGCCGACACATCGCCAAACAGGAGCAGCCCGAAGCGGGAGATCACGGCGTCGACGCTTTGATCGGGCATCTGCAGCGCCGTCATGGGCATCGCCGAAAAACGGATGCTGTCGATGCCCGCCGCATCGGCCTTCTGGCGGGCCACCCCGAGCATGGTCTCGGACTCACCCACCCCCACCACGCGCAGACCCGGCTGGCGGCGAGCGAGGGTCAGGCCGGGCTCCCCCGTGCCGCAGGCCACATCCAGCACAGTCGCCCCCGGGTTGAGGGCGGGAAGGTGGGCCAGCACGGCCTCGCCGACGGGGGCGATCAGGGGCAGAAAGCGGTCGAACTGTGCGGCGAGGGGGCCGAAATCGACGGGGGCGCTGGACATCCGGGCTTGCCTCAAGGGGGGTGCCGCCTCGTCACCCGGCAACGCCCCCGGCGCCAGGGGCTTCACTGGCACCCGTTCACACCCGCCTCGGCTCCGTCCGAGGGCCCCTCAGGGGCAGGTCCCCGTATTGCCGCTCGCGGTCACGGTTCCCGTGAAGGAGAGGAGTTGGGCCACCAGGGTGGTCACCTCATCGGCGCAGAGGGTCGGATTGTCCGTCACCGTGAGCGTCCGCGAGATGGTCGTCACCTTGCCCAGGCCTGTGAGGCTCGACAGGCTGGCATTGTCGCTGACGGTGAGCCCGCGGCCGATGTAGGTGACGCGATCGAGGCCGGTGAGATCCGCCAACTGATCGTTGTTGGTCACCGTAAACGTGCCCCGGATAGAGCTCAGCCTGGTCAGACCGCTCAGGTTGGTGAGGGCGTCGTTGTCATCGATGGTCACCACCCACCCGACGTCCTTCAGCGCGCCGAGCCCCGTGAGGTCGACGAGGCTGTCGTTGTCCTGGAGGACGAAGGAGGTGCCCAGCTTGGTGAGTCCACCGAGCCCTGTGAGGCTGGTGAGGGCAGGGTTATCCTGAATGTACACCTCCCCACCCACAGACTGTACGCCATCCAAGCCCGAAAGGTCGGTGAGGCTGTCATTGTTCTTGATGGAGAGATCGTTGGGGATCTGCGTGAGGCCGTTGAGCCCGTCGAGGTTGGCGAGGGCGCTGTTGTACCCGATGTACAAAGAGTCCGATACGGTGACAAGCCCGCTGAGCCCCAGCATGTTTGTGAGTGACGCCTCACCGCTGATGTAGAGCGTGGAGACTGACTGCAGGGCCTCCAAGCCCGACAGGTCCGTCAGGCTGTTGCCGCCAAGCTGAAGCGAATCTCCGACCTGCACAAGCCCATCCAGGCCCTTCGTGGTAGTGAGGCTATGATTGCGATTGATGTTGAACACTCCTCCCACTTTGGTCAGCGCCTCCAGACCCGTCAGGCTGGTCAGCGCGGCGTTGTCGTACAGAGAAATCTTGTCGGTGACCGTGGTGAGCCCGTCCAGGCCCGACATGTTTGGCAGCGATTCGAGATCTTCGATTAGGACTCTGTCCATTGCGGTGATGCCTTCCAGGCCGCCCAACGAGGAGATGGAAGGAGAGTAAAACAGGTAGAGCCCGTAGAGCGCGCTCAGATTGGGCGCCCCGCTGAAGTCCTCAAAGGCGGCCTCGTCGACGACATCGAGCCGACCCAGGCTCTGGAGCGAGTCCAGGCCGGACAGGTTCCCGAGCTGGTTGTTGTTGTACAAAAACAGCCAGTCGGCTGACACAAGCGAGTTCAGCCCATCGAGCGACAGCAGCGCAGGGTTCTCCTTGATCCAGATCGTCCCGGTGACAGTCTGGAGTCCCTCCAAGCCCATCAGGTTCGGAAGAATCTCGTTTTTCCGGATTTCCACATCCTTGCCGACGTGGGTGACACCCTCCAGGCCCTGCAGGGACGTGAGGAGAGGGTTTTCTATGATGGTGATATTTACGCCCACCGACACGAAGCCATCCAGTCCGCTCAGATCTTCCAGAATGGGGTTCCAATATACCGCGAGGCTGCCCACCGAGGAGAGTCCCTCAAGGCCGGACAGGTTCGGGAGGGCGGACATGTTGGCCACAAGAAGGTCACCGCCGATGGTGGTGAGCCCACCCAGACCCTCCAACGACGCGAGCGACGCATCGCCGCTGATGTTGACGTTGTTCCGAACTTCGACGAGCCCTTCGAGGCCGGTGAGATCGGCGAGTGAGCTGTTGCCCACGATGTTCAGCCAGTCGACGTCGGTCAGGCCGCCCAGGCCGTCCAGACTGAGCAGGCTGTCGCAATTCCCGATCGAAACCTCCCCCGTCGTGGTCATCCCTCCCAACTCCGTGAGCGACGTCAGGGAGTCCGAGAGGTACACCGAGAGGGAACCCACGGAGGACAGACCCTCCAAGCCCGTGAGGGAGGGGAGGGCCGTGAGCCCAGCCAGGTACAGTTCTCCCTCCACGGTCGTGAGCGATCCGAGCGGGCTCAGGTCTGTCAAGGCGCTGTCCCCCCGAATGGCGAGGTCTCCCCCCACGGTGCTGAGCTTGCCGAGGCCAGAAATCGACGTCAGGTTTAACAAGCTCAGGTCGCCGCCCACCGTCCGAAGGTTGTCCAGGCCGACGAGACCGGAGAGCCCGCTGGCCGAAAGGTTCCCATTCACGGCAACCACGCAGTACAGAGAGGCGACATCCGCCTCCGTCGCCCCGGTCAGGTTAAGATCCCCCGACACCGTCACAGGGCTGTGACCCGTACAGACAGAGGTGTAGCTGCTGCTCACGCTCGCGATGGTGGTGGGCGGCGCCCAGAGTTCGGCCGCGCTGTCATCACTGTCTGTATTGTTCGACACATAGCCGGTCACCGGATCGCAGGCGGTCACCGCCGCTGCAGGGTCGCCATAGCCGTCGCCATCGGCGTCGGCATAGAAAGTGACGGCGTCGGTGAGGCTCGGATCGGCCTCATCGGCGAGGCCGTCGCAGTCCTCGTCGATGTCGTCGGCGTCACAGATCTCGGGGGCCCCAGGGTTGACGTCGTCTCGGCTGTCGTCGCAGTCATCGGCCTGGGTCGCGCTCCCGTCGGGCCACTCACAGGCGAAGACCGGGGCGCCCCCGTCGCCGAAGCCGTCACTGTCCACGTCGGGGTAGAAGGTGAGGGCGTCGGTGAGGCTCGGATCGGCCTCATCGGCGAGGCCGTCGCAGTCTTCGTCGAGGTCGGCGGCGTCACAGCGCTCGGGAGCTCCGGGGTAGACGTCGGGCCGGGTGTCGTCGCAGTCCACCGAGGCAGGCGCCCCATCGCCATCCAGGTCCCGGTCGGTCGGCGGCACGTCCCCCTCCGATGGGGCCTGGGTGTCGGGGTCGGGGGCGTGGCCCTTGAGGCTGGGGTCGCAGGCTGCGAGGAGAAGGCAAAGGCCAAACTTCATTCGAGAGAGGACCATGGCGGGGCTCCAACGCAGACAAAAGCTGACGATGCAAGACTTGTACCACGGATGAGATGTCGCCGCGGCGGCCCCTCCTGAGGGGGGAACGTCCAATTTGCTCAACACCTGTCCAGTGAAGTGGACAGGTCGTGGCCCGCCCATCCTCCGGCCCAGGCCGCCCCTTTCGTCGATGTGCTGCGCGACCCCTTCGATCGCGTGGGCCGCGGCATCGTTCGGGCCTGCGAGCCGCCTGACTTCTACCCGGGGGTGAGCCCTTTTGCCCCCGACCTGATCGACGTGGTGGACGTGGGCTCTGTCCCTGCTCGCGCGTCCCGACGGCGTTGGGGGGTCGCCACCGAGACGCGCGGGATCGATCTCGCACGAGAGATCCTCATCGATGGCGACCGCCAGAAGGACCACGGTCGCAACGTCGAGCTCCTCGCCAGCCTGGGCATCTCCGCGTAGTTTGTCTACGACGTGCTGCTGCTGCGGCGTCTCCAGGGCTTTCGCCGGTTGGAAGGAGCCTACCGGGAGATTCCTCCGCGCGGGACCGCGCTGGGGTCGGGCATGTTGGGCATGGAGCTCGATCTCGTCGAAGTCAGGCTCACCTTTTCCATTGGGGGGGCCTCGGTACCGGCTTCGCCCGAGCGGCTCGGCCGCATGGAGCGCTTCGCCGAGGGCCTGAACAGTCGGGTCGCTGAAGCGGAGGCCAGCAGGGGGATGGGGCGGCGGACGCGCTGCGGGCGTCCGCAGCGGCGGTCGCGCGGGCGGTTGGGTTGGCGGTGGCGGACGCCTGGAGGCAGACGCGGGGCTGGCCGCGGTGGACGGGGACGGATCGGGGCGCGGCGATCGTGGCCGGTGGCACTTGGAGGACGTTTTGATGGCGGGGCCAGGGCGCACGGGGTGTCGCGTCGCGGTGAGCGTTCAACTTCGGCGGTCGGTGGGCGGGGGCGTTGTGCGCTGGGGATGCGCCGTCGTCCCTCGCGAGGTCTCTGCGGGGGAGGATGCGGCGGCGTTGGGGGGCATGTCCATCGTCTTGGCGGTCGCAGGCTCCAGCGGCCTGGCGCGCTTGGGGGTGCCATCCCCGAAGATCGATCAGGTCGGGCGGTCGGTTGCCCTGGGGGTGGTCGGCGATCCGGCTTCCATTGTCCGACACTGGGGCGGCGGGGTGTCGGCCTTGGGGTGTCATCGTCCGAATTTGAGGCGATCACCGATCACGACCCAAGGTCGGGAGGTGAGGGGTCTCGGGGGCTGGGCCTCAATTCGGGAGCTCGGCGGACCGGCGGCGGAAAGGGCATGCGCCCTCCTGGGGGGTCTGCCTTGGGCGCTTGGGGGAGCGACGGGTCGGTTTTGGGCGGCTGCCCTGCCCGCACGGGGATGGAATTGGGGAATCGGGGCGACCGCCGAGGGCGCTTGGGGGGGATCAGACCCAATTCCGGGGATGGGAAGCCGGCGGTTGGGGTGGGTCGAACCCAATTCCGGGGATGGGAAGCCGGATGTTGGGTCGAATTTGGGATCTTGTCCCCGATCGCCGAGGGCAGTCGGGTGGTCTTGGCGTCTGACCGGGGTGACCGCCGTCGGCGGTTGGGTGGTCTTGGCGTCTGACCGGGGTGACCGCCGTCGGCGGTTGGGTGGTCTTGGAGCTCGACCGGGGTGACCGCCGTCGGCGGTTGGGTGGTTTTGGGTTTCAGAGGGGCGACCGCCGTCGGCATGGGGGTGGTCTTGGCGTTCGACCGGGTCGACCGCCGTCGGAGGTCGGGTGGTTTTGGGTTTCGGACACCCCAACTGCCGTCGGCGGTCGCTTCAAGGGCGGGGATGACCCCCTCGACCGCCGTCGGCGGTCGGCCAATTCGACCGCCGTGGAGTATCCACGCGGTCATCTCATCTCCCGCCGCGGCCGTCACCGGGTGACGAAGCGTCTACCCGGGGAGAGCCCCTTCTCGGGCGAGGCGCCAGCCGAGCGGAGTGAGGAGATGGAGGCGGTTGACAGGCCACGCGGAGACCTTGGGGAGGACATCTGTCATCGGCCACGCTAACGGGACCACCAGAACGCCTTCCCGCCACGAACTAGGGACCACCCCGGCCACCAACTAGGGACCACCCCGGCCACCAACTAGGGACCACCCTCGGCCACAAACTAGGGACCACCCCGGCCCCCGGCCCCAAGGTCGTGCGAAGGAGCACCCCCGAGCAACGGAGGTGCGTCATGGCGTTCAGGGAGCTGTCCGTGGTGTTGAT
>Ga0164294_10000205_pt1 | contig 57218 bp, 55 predicted proteins | sample GEODES005metaG_FD_111479 | JGI IMG/M metagenome (GOLD analysis project Ga0164294, IMG submission 111479) | Oligotrophic lake water microbial communities from Sparkling Lake, Wisconsin, USA - GEODES005 metaG | ecosystem: Environmental > Aquatic > Freshwater > Lake | place: USA: Sparkling Lake... | reverse complement strand
GTTGCTTAACATTTACGCGTAAATAAGGGGATTTCAATGAATAAGGCCCAATTCATTGCTGCGTTAGCACCACACTTCAACGACAGCAAGAAGGAAGCAGCTCACGCTGTAGATATCGTTTTTGACACAATCGTTCGCAACCTTTCAAAGGGCGAAGATGTAATGATCAACGATTTCGGTAAGTTCAAGAAGGTTGACCGCAAGGCACGTATGGGACGTAACCCATTTACCGGCGAGACAATCAAGATCAAGGCTTCAATGAAGGCTCGCTTCCTACCTGCAAAGGCACTCAAGGAAGTTATCTCAGGAGATCGCAAACTAGCTCCTGCACCAAAGCCAGAGCCAAAGGTTGTTGCTAAGCCAGCAGCTAAGAAGGCAGCTCCAAAGAAGGCTGCAAAGAAGACTGCTAAGAAGGCAGCTCCAAAGAAGGCGGCTAAGAAGTCTCCTACTAAGAAGAAGCCAGCAGCCAAGAAGGTTGTAAAGAAGGCTAAGAAGAAGTAATTTTTTTTAACTTAAAAGACGGGGTCAGCCAACGCTGGCCCCGTTTTTGCATCCCCAGCACTACTATTAATTCCATGACGGAGTACAAGGTTTCATACGCTCCTCCAACGGGAAAACCTCTTGGCACAAATCTCACCTTCAAAATCTGCACCAAAATTGTCATCCCACTTTTAAATGCCGTAGGAAAGAAGCAGTGGCGTGGGGGAGAGAACATCCCCAAAAGTGGAAAAGTCATTATCGCGAGCAACCATGTTTCTTACCTCGATGTTCTTTTCTTCGCTCACTTTCTCTTTCGCAATGGTCGCGCCCCTCGTTTTATAGGTAAGGAAGGGGTCTTTAAAGTCCCTGTTATCGGCAAGATTCTTTTAGCTGCTGGTTAAATACCTGTGATGCGCGAAAGTAAAGATGCTGCCAAGGCGCTAGAGCATGCAATCAAACTTTTAGAAGCTGGACATTGTTTAGGGGTGTATCCAGAAGGAACGTTGACTCGAGATCCTGCTGGTTGGCCGATGGTGGCAAAGACAGGATTAGCCCGTTTAGCAATCATTACCCATGCACCTGTAATTCCAGTTGCACAATGGGGCTCGCAAATCGTTATGCCAACCTATGAAAAGAAAATTAAGCTCTTTCCTAGAACTCCCATAAAAATGTTGGCGGGTAAGCCCCTTGATCTATCTCCTTGGTATGGAAAAGAGAATGATCCAGATGCACTGAGAGAAGCAACCGCCTTCGTAATGCGCGAGCTAACTAATCTTGTCGAAGAGCTTCGTGGTGAAAAACGCCCAGTTGAAATTTTTGATCCGCATAATTCGGATCTACCGCGCACTGGAAACTTTAAGAAGGCGAAGAAGAAGTGAGCAAGGTTGTAGTTCTTGGCGCGGGTCAATGGGGCACAACAATGGCCCAGGTCCTGTGTGATGCCGGTAACCATGTATTGATGTGGGGCAGAAGCCAAGAATTAGTAGATGAAGTAAATAACAAGCACACAAACTCCAAGTACTTAGATGAGAACATTTTGCCGGTTGGCTTAAAGGCAACAACTGATCTACGCGAGGCTTTTGAATACTCCAATATTTACGTACTCGCAGTTCCTGCGCAGACCCTTCGTGAAAATCTCACCGCCTGGAAATCGATGGTTGCACCCAACGCCTTGTTTATAAGTACGCTCAAGGGTATAGAACTAAGCACCATGTCTCGCATGACTGAGATTATCTCTGAGGTCATGGAGACCGAAAACATTGCAATCATCACTGGACCAAACCTTGCTAATGAGCTGATTTTGCGCCAACCAGCAGGTGCGGTTTCTGCTGCTGCGACAGTAGCAATCGCCGAAAAAGTTCAACAGCTTTTTACAACACCGTATTATCGCGTTTACACATCCATCGATGTTTTAGGGTGCGAACTTGCTGGTGCAATTAAAAGTGTTATTGCATTAGCGGTAGGTATTTCAATTGGTATGGGGTACGGCGAAAATACCCAAGCCATGTTGATTACCCGCGGCCTTAATGAGGTTGCGCGTTTATGCGCAGCCCACAACGCAGATCCGCTCAGCGCTGCAGGTCTTGCTGGCATGGGGGATTTAGTTGCAAGTTGTGGATCGGCACTTTCGCGCAACCGAACCTTTGGTGAAGTTTTAGGAAAAAGTGGTTCGATGGAGGTTGCTAAAACTCAGGTGGCAAAAACAGTTGAAGGTGTTGCATCATCTAGCGCTGTCCTTGAAATTGCACACCGCGTAGGAATTGAAGTTCCAGTCATCGAAGCGGTGGCAGATGTTGTTTCAGGCTCGTTGACGCCCGAACAAGCGCTAGATCGCCTGATGGAGATTACGACTAAAGCAGAAAACTTTATTCGATGAGCACATTAACTGTTGCAATTATTTGCGGAGGACCTAGCAGTGAACATGAAGTTTCATGTGTTTCGGGCGGGGGAGTCTTAAAGGGCTTAGACAAGAAAAGCTTTACTCCGATTTTGATCGGAATTACCAAGGCAGGCAAATGGGTTGCACTTGATGAAAGCTACCCACTGTCAATTAAAAACAAAGTAATGCCAACTATTGAAGACAATGGAACAACGGTCGAACTTTCACAAGGTGGCCTCGTAATAGACGGTTCCTTTGTAAAGATTGATTGCATCTTTTCAATTCTCCATGGTGAGTTTGGCGAAGATGGAAAGATTCAGCAGCTATTTGAAGATGCACACATCCCATACGTCGGAAGTGGAGTTAAAGCCTCTGCCGATGCCATGGATAAAGCGCTGGCTAAAGGATTGTTTTCCGCAGCAGGTCTCACGGTTGCGCCCGGAATTGTTGTTCGCAGTGGTGATCCGCATCCAGATTCCCAGACTCTTACATATCCAGTCTTTGTAAAGCCATCAAGCGGTGGATCTAGTCGTGGCACACACAAAGTTAATTCAGCTGACACATTGTCTGCAGCTATCAATGATGCTTTCATGTATGACTCAAAGGTTTTGATTGAAACCGCCATTAATGGACGTGAAATCGAATGCGCAGTTCTGGAACGTGATGGAACAAGTTATGCATCAGTGGTCGGCGAAATTGTTGTTAATCCCCAATTTGAATTCTATGACTTTGAAGCTAAGTATTTAGATGATGCGACAACGGTAAAGATTCCTGCGGATATCCCTGAAGCTGATGCTCAGGCGATTCAAATTGCGGCGATGCAAGCGTTTGACGTCCTGGGTTGCGCCGGCTTGGCACGTTGTGACTTTTTTTATACCCATGACAATAAAATCATCATTAACGAGATCAATACATTGCCGGGATTTACTGGCACCAGTGTTTACCCCAAGTTATGGCAGGCAACGGGGGTCAGTTACTCCGATTTGATTACTGCGCTGATTGATTCAGCGATTAGCAAAGCTGAATAAAACTTAGCTCAGGTGTGTAACTGGGCAAGTTAAGGTACGTGTGATTCCAGGTACCGCTTGAACTTTAGAAAGAACTAGTCGACCAAACTCTTCCATGCTTGCAGCTTCTGCGCGCATGATTACATCGTAAGGACCAGTAACACCTTCAGACAATGTAACGCCAGGAATCTTTGCCACGGCATCTGCAACTCCAGTTGCCTTGCCAACTTCGGTTTGAATCAAGATAAAAGCCTGTACTGACATGAGATGTCCTTTCTGGTCGATGCCCAAACGCTACCGCAGATGAGCCCCAACAAGATAGTCGATTAGGCTAAGCGGTATGAACTTCGATGAGGCTGGGGTAATTGCGGCACTAGCACGCATATTTGGCAGCTCGCAACGCGGAGTCGAGATCGGCATTGGAGATGATGCTGCAGTCGTTAAGACATCCGAACGAACCGCAATCACAACCGACATCGCAGTTGAAGGAACACATTTCAATACCGAATGGTCTAGCGCCTTTGATATTGGTCGCAAGATTACGGCGGCAAATCTTGCCGACGTTTATGCAATGGGCGGCTCACCACGATTCTTAGTTGCAGCAGTAACTCTTACGGGCCAAGAAGCAATGGAGTGGATTGAGGATCTGGCCGAAGGTATTGCACATGAGGCCAGCAGTTGTGGGGCATATGTTGTCGGCGGAGACCTAGCAAAAGGCCCCTGCAAGGTTATTTCAATTACCGCAATAGGCCAGATCGATACATCGATTACACGATCTGGTGCACAAGCCGGAGATTCTATTTACATCTCTTCACTTCCAGGTTGGTCTGCAGCAGGTCTTGCAATAATTGATAAGGATCTAGAAACAGATATCGCACTTCATGCCGTGTCAGAATTTTGTGCACCAACTGTCGATTATTCAGCAGCGGTCCAGTTTGCAAATGGCAAAGCCACATCTATGTGCGACATCAGCGATGCCTTTGTAATTCAGGCAGAACAAATCGCAACCGCATCCGCCGTTCAATTAGTTATTGAAAAAGACTTGCTCAGTAGGCACCCTGAGTTTGAAACTTTGAGTGAGCTTGCTGATTCGCAAGGTATAGATGTGTGGCAATGGATTCTGGCCGGGGGCGAGGACCATGTTTTTCTTGCAACAGGCCAAGATCTTGATGGATTTCGAATTGGAACAGTTCAAGCAGGTTCAGGCGTAATTGGTGTAGAAATGAAAAAAGCGCCAGATACCTGGCGCCATTTTCAATAAACTTTAAATTAACGAGTTACTTTTCCCGCCTTTAGGCATGAAGTACACACGTTTTGACGCTTTGCAGTTCCGCCCACAAGAGTGCGGACGCGCTGGATATTTGGATTCCAACGACGACGGGTCTTCACCTGTGAGTGAGAAACATTGTTTCCGAAGCTGGGCCCTTTGCCACAGATATCGCATGTTGATGCCACAGCGGTACTCCTTTTAAATTCGACTAGTTCCAATGGGAACAGGGCGTAAGGGTACCCCGTGAGCGTACTTTGATGCCAATTGCCTCGAAATGCCGATACAGGCGTGAGGCGGGAGCAGGCGTGAGTTAGGCAACATGAGGGGTAGCCCAAGGGTTTGTCGATGTGCCCACATGTGTTCGCGCGCAAAATTGCCTGTGAGCCTGTTGAGCAGCTCGGAATCGGAGTACGAGATCCATGAACTCTTTAGATCTTGCCAGATGGCAGTTCGCCATCACAACTGTGTACCACTTTATTTTCGTCCCAATCACAATAGGTATGGCCTTTGTTGTCGCAGGGCTACAAACCGCGTGGTTTCGCACCAACAAGGTTAAGTACCTTCGTGCAACTAAATTCTTTGGCAAGTTGTTCTTAATCAACTTTGCTATCGGCGTTGTAACCGGAATTGTTCAAGAGTTCCAATTCGGAATGAACTGGTCATCGTATAGTCGATTTGTTGGAGATGTGTTTGGTGCACCTCTTGCAATGGAAGGCTTGCTTGCATTTTTCTTAGAGAGCACATTTCTTGGTCTCTGGATTTTCGGGTGGGATCGACTTCCCAAGAAAATCCACCTTGCAACAATCTGGATTGCTGCAACCGGAACACTGCTATCTGCCTACTTCATTTTGGCTGCCAATGCGTGGATGCAACATCCAGTTGGTTATGTAATCAATGAAGCTAAGGGCCGCGCAGAATTAATCGACATTAAAGCGGTACTGACACAAAAGACAGCGCTCGCTACATTTTTTCACACAATTCCATCAGCAGCATTTACTGCTGGCGCAGTTGTAGCAGGTATCTCTGCTTACTTAATCATTAAACGCAAAGATCTTGAAATGGCTCGCGGAACTTTCAAGCTAGGCGGAGTTATCGTCCTGATTAGCTTCGTATTGGTTTCAGTTTCAGGAGATCTCACAGCTCGTATCATGACTGAGCAACAACCAATGAAAATGGCCGCGGCAGAGGCGCTCTATGAGACACAGGCCAGTGCGCCATTCTCATTGCTAACTATTGGAACTTTGGATGGATCAAAATCTGTCTTCCAAATCGGCGTTCCTTCGGTGCTCTCCTTCATGTCAACCGGAGATTTCAATGGCGTTGTTCAAGGTGTTAATGATCTTGAGGCTAAATACGACCAGCAATATGGCCCGGGCGATTACACGCCCAATATTCCACTTGCTTACTGGTCTTTCAGATTAATGATCGGTTTCGGCGCAATTGCTTCCCTATTTGTTCTGTTGGCACTGTGGCAGATGCGCCGCGGTGGCACTCCTAAGGGAAAGTGGTTTGCTCCGGCGATGTACGCGCTTCCATTTCTTCCTCTGCTGGCAAACTCATTTGGATGGATCTTTACAGAAACAGCTCGTCAGCCATGGGCGGTTTTTGGCTTGATTAAAACTGCCGATGGAGTCAGCGCCGTGGTTTCTGCAGGCGCTGTTTTATTCACAATGATTGTGTTTACGCTCTTGTACGGCGTACTCGCTTTCATCGAGTTTGGATTAATTCTTAAGGTGATAAAGAACGGTCCAGCCGAAGAGCTCGATTATGAGGACCCACAGCTGGGTGGTTCTGAAGACAAACAACTAGTGATGGCTTACTAAGAAAGGAGTATGGAAATGACATTTCAAACAACATGGTTTTTGCTAATTGCAGTTCTATGGGTCGGTTACTTCATCCTTGAAGGCTTCGACTTTGGCGTCGGCATGCTCCTTCGTTTTGTGTCTCGTAATGAGGCGGATCGTAGAGCTGTTCTAACAACACTAGGTCCGGTCTGGGATGGTAACGAGGTGTGGTTACTCGTTGCAGGAGGTGCAACTTTTGCCGCTTTCCCTGAATGGTATGCAACCTTATTTAGTGGTTTTTATCTTCCACTGTTCTTGATCTTAATTTCATTGATTGTTCGGGGTGTTGCCTTTGAATATCGCAGCAAATATGGAAAAGCACAATGGAGACAACGTTGGGATATTGCGATCCTTATTAGTAGCACTATTCCTGCTTTGTTGTGGGGAGTCGCTTTTGCAAATATTGTGCGCGGCGTTCCAATCGAAAGAGCTGAAAGTGGTTCACTTGAATATGTCGGAGGATTCTTCAATCTCTTAAATCCATATGCACTCCTCGGTGGGGTAGTAACACTTACTGTTTTCCTCACACATGGTGCGGTGTTTCTCTCGCTTAAGTCCACGGGAACAATCCGTGACCGTGCACACGAGATAGGGAAGATTTCAGGGCTGGTCGCTGCGGTCGCTGCAGTTGCCTTCCTTGTATGGACAAATTTGATGCTCCCTGAGCTCAATGCCGTCGTTCTGACACTTTCTGCAGCAGTTGCAGTTCTCTGGGTGGCTGGAATGTACGCAAATCTCAAGCGTCGCGAGGGTTGGGCTTTCATCTTCTCTGCGACAACAATTGCAACATTTGTCTCAACTTTGTTCTTTGCCTTGTATCCACGAGTAATGCCAAGTTCACTTGGCGCTCAATTTGATTTAACAATTACCAATGCATCAAGTACCGATTACACCCTCAAGGTGATGACCGTCGTTGCATTAATCATGACTCCATTGGTATTGATATATCAGGGGTGGACTTACTGGGTATTCCGCAAACGCGTGAGTGCTTCACAGATCCCGAATGCTGAACATGGTGTTTTGGACACGGTAAGCCACACGCTTCATAAGTGAAATCAACTCATCTGCGGCTACTACTGCAACACAGTGGTAGTCGCAGACTTTTCTTTGTCTCGATTCTTGCTGCCTTTACTTGGGTAGGGATAATCGTTTCTAGTGCACTTGTTCTAGCACGAGTGATTGTTGCAATAATCGAAAGAGATGCTTCTGCATTCTCCCTGATTATTTCTCTTGCTGCTTTGTGGGGATTTCGTGCGGTTTTTCAATCTGTCTTTGAAAGCTGGTCCTCGGTACAAGCAAGTTCAATTAAACGATTAATTCGACACGAAGTGAGCTCTGATCTACAGTCATACTCACATGTATCTCCTTCAGTAGTGACGACCTTGCTAGTAAAAGGCTTAAACTCATTAGATGTTTACTTAGGTCGATTTGTCCCACAACTATTTTTTGCCGCAATTGTTCCTATGGTTGTAATTGCGACACTTTTCCTTCTAGATCCCTTATCGTCACTTATTGCAATTTTGACTTTGCCACTTATTCCAATATTCGGTGCCTTGATTGGCCGTTACACAGCTGATTCTGTTTCAAAGAAGTGGCGAACCCTAGGCTCATTATCTTCTTACTTTGAGGACTCACTTCGAGGGTTTATAACCTTGAAAATATTTGGTCGCCATACATCTCAGAGCACCCGCATTGAAGAGATGGGAGAGCGGTACACACGTGAAACCATGAAGGTTTTGACCATCTCCTTCTTATCAGCACTGGCTCTCGAATTAGCGGCGACAATTTCAGTTGCCCTTATAGCTGTGACAATCGGCCTTCGCTTAGTTAATGACTCAATTAGCTTTACCAGCGCCTTAGCGGTTTTGATTCTTGCTCCCGAGGTTTACTTCCCGGTTCGAAATGCTGCATCCCTCTTTCACGCATCTGCCGATGGAACGCAGGCACTGGAACAACTGCAAGTACTCAAAAGTAAAAAAGCGCTCACAGCAGAAGCTATCCAAATTGATTTCTCTAACACCGAGCGAATTTCATGGAAACAGTGGGGATTAGAAATTCCCGGGAGACAATCCTTAGTTATTGGTCCCCAGACTGTAAATGCAGGTCAACTGCACTTCATCCTCGGTGAATCAGGTGTCGGAAAAAGCACTTTCGCTTTAAACCTTTTGAGCATTACACATCAAGCTCAAATAAGTGTGAGAACAAAACATGAAGATTATGTCTTGAGCCCCGAATTTACTGATTCATGGTTTAAGCACTTGGGATGGATACCTCAGCTGCCACAACTAGCTCATGCAACGGTGCGTGAACAATTCAAGCTTATTTCTGGAACTGTTACGGATGAGGAGATCATCAAAGAATTAATCAGGTGTGGTTTAGATGTAGGACAACTTCCGATGGGTTTAGAAACCACAGTAGGAGGTTCGGGTGAGGGAACAAGTGCAGCTTCAGGTGGACAGATAAGAAAAATTGCAGTCGCCCGTGCTTTGTTTTCACAACCTCGTCTATTGATAGCTGATGAACCCACCGCGGACTTGGACACCGAGAGCGGTAAGAAAGTTATGACTGCTTTGCGAGATTACGCAGCCTCTGGTGCAATCGTTATCTGCATAACCCATGATCTATCAATCGTCAGATCAGAAGATTCCCAGCAGAACTTTATGGCGGTGTCATGATGATGTTCATCGCCTACATTTTGGGTGCCTTTGCATTTATTGGTGGTATCGGATTAACGGTTTCAAGTGGTTGGTTGATAACTATGGCTTCATCTCACCCACCGATTCTGACTTTGGGTGTAGCGATCGTCTTAGTTCGATTCTTTGGAATCTTTCGTTCAGTGGCGCGTTACTGCGAACGAGTAATCAGTCACAAGGCGGTATTTGATCGACTCACATCTCTGCGGGTTCAGATTTACTCAAATCTTGCAAGAATGAGTATTTCCTCATCTTCGATTGTTAATTCAGGCCCTGCGGTAAAAAGTTTGGTTGATGATGTGGAGCGGGCACAGGAGTATCAATTACGTATTAAGTTGCCCGGCGCATCCGCTGTTCTGGCGTTAAGCGTTGGAACGCTCTTGGGATGGTGGGTGCGAGCAGAAACGCTCATTGTCATTCTGCCCGTATCCCTGGCCTTATTGCTTGTACTTCCGGCTGTGATCTCGCGCAGATCTGTTCCAGCGGCTCGAGATATCGAACATCAAGAAAATGAATACACCAAGAATATTGAGTCTGCAGTTCATGGAATCGTTGAGGCACGAATCTATGGTTATCTAGAAGAGAGCTATCTGCCGTCAAAGAATCTTGAATTGGATATCAAGCATCGTGAAATTTCTTTGATCAAGGGCAGTGGTGTCTTCTCTTTTACCGCAAATCTTTTGGTGGGTGGATCGATAGCGGGAAGCGCTTTTTTGGCCTACTTATTGTCTGAAGGTGGAGATTTACCTGCGGTACAAATTGCAATGATGATATTTCTTCCTTTGGTAATGTTTGAGGCGATCACCGCTTGGTACCCCAATTTATTTGGTTCAGGAAAATTACTTGCTTCACAGCGCGCAGTTGATCTTTTACTAAAACAGGAAATTTCTGCGTCGGTGAAAACTTCCCTTAAAGAGAGAATAGAAAAGCTTGCTTGTGTTAATGTGCAGGTTTCTTGGGACCAAGAGTTTATGCAGCCAATCTCTTGCGAAGTATCACCGGGTCAATTACTGGCAATTCGGGGTAACTCGGGTTCAGGAAAATCCACTTTTGCTATGGGGCTATTGGGCTTGCTTCCGTACAAAGGTTCAATTCAAATTAATGGTCACGAGCTTTCAACGATTGCTAATCTTCACGAGATAGTCGTTGGCACAGTGCAGAAATCACATATCTTCAATACATCGGTGCGAGAGAACTTAAAGATCGCAAATCCAGCGGCTACCGATGCGCAGCTTATGGATGTCCTCAAAGCTCTAGCGTTAGATTCATTGATATCAGAAATGGATAATGGATTGGACACGATCGTTGGTGAGTTTGGGCGAGCAGTCTCTGGGGGTGAAGCTAAGAGGTTGGCAATTGCACGGGTTCTGCTAGCTAATGCTCAGATCTATATCTTTGATGAGCCGACAGAGCATCTGAATGAAGAAATCTCCCACATGGTGATGGAAGCGATCGAGCGATATTGCCAAAGTGCTATTTGCATAGTGATCACCCATTCCGATTGGGAAAAACCAGATAAAACGCTGATGTTGGTGCGATAACCAACTTTTTCCCCGATGACACGAGAGAATGCTCGCGTGGCCACACTAGAGAACAAGGTTTCTGCCGTTGTCGGTGACCGCACCGCGAAAGTTCTCAGCACTGTTTTTGGAATAACAACCGTTGGTGATCTGATGCGCCACTATCCACGCCGGTACATGGTGCGCGGCGAATTGAGCGATATTTCAGAATTACGCGAGGGCGATGAAACCACCATTTTGGCGCAAGTCTATTCAACAACTAACCGACCTCTGCGTGGCCGCAAAGGGAGCATTCTCGAAGTTGTCGTGACTGATGGAACCGACAAGTTATCTCTCACATTTTTTAATCAGGCTTGGCGTGAAAAAGATTTAAAGGTAGGCCGGCATGGTTTGTTTGCCGGAAAAATTGGCGTCTTTAACAACAAGAAACAATTAGCGCACCCTGATTACGAGTTGATTCCCGATGGATCCGATGTGGATTCGGCAGTAGAAGGTTTTGCTGGAAAGTTCTTACCCGTGTATCCCGCCTCATCAAAACTTCCATCGTGGAAAATTTCGCAATGTGCACAACTGGCAATAGGTGCGTTAGATGAGATCGATGATTTTCTTCCGAGTTCAATACGTGAAAAACACGACTACCCAACGCTGCAGCAAGCTCTTGTGCAATTACATCAACCGGCAGATCTAGATCATGCAGAAACTGCGCGTGAGCGACTTACTTTCGACGAAGCATTTCTTCTTCAATCCTTATTAGTAATGCGCAGAAATGAATTAAAGAAACTTAATTCAACCTCAAGAAAAAGGATTGCTGGTGGCTTGCTTGATACCTTTGATAAATCACTTCCTTTTGAGTTAACTGCAGGCCAGGTAGCGGTGTGCAAAGAAATTGAAAGTGATTTAGCTCAACCGCATCCCATGCATCGTTTACTGCAAGGAGAAGTTGGTTCAGGAAAAACTATTGTTGCTTTACGCGCCATGTTGGCGGTCGTCGACAGCGGGGGACAGGCGGCATTGCTTGCTCCAACCGAAGTACTTGCTGCGCAGCACCTTCGCACTATCCAGAAGCAATTAGGCACTTTGGCACAAGGTGGAATGTTGGGTGGTTCAGAAACTGGAACACAGGTAACACTGATTACAGGATCACAATCGGCACAAGCACGCAGAGAAGCACTTGCCAAGGCAGCTGATGGAACAGCAGGAATTGTTATTGGTACTCATGCGTTGTTGGGCGAGTCCGTTGTTTTCAAAGATCTTGGATTAATTGTCGTGGATGAACAACACAGATTTGGTGTTGAACAGCGGGATGCTCTTAAGGAAAAAGCTGTTTTGCCTCCGCACTTGCTTGTGATGACCGCAACGCCAATTCCTCGAACTGTTGCGATGACAGTCTTTGGTGATCTAGATGTTTCAACCTTACGCGAGCTTCCTTTAGGTCGTCAACCAATTACGACTCATGTTGTACCAGTTAAGGAAAAACCAAATTACATGGAACGCGCTTGGCAACGAATTCGCGAAGAGGTGGCACAGGGCCATCAGGCGTACGTTGTTGCGCCTCGAATTTCCGCCGATCCTGATGCGGGAGCAGATGCGGATTTAGATTTTCTCTTTGGTGAAGAATCTGATGAGATTTCATCGGTAGAAGAGTTAGCTCCCATGTTGCACGGGGGTCCATTGCAAGGGCTCAAAATCGCTATTTTGCACGGGCGACTATCTGCCGATGAGAAAGACGCCACTATGCAAGCATTTTCTAAAGGAGAGATTGATGTTTTGGTCTCAACCACAGTCATCGAAGTCGGCGTAGATGTTGCCAATGCAACGATCATGGTGATTATGGATGCCGACAGATTCGGTGTTTCTCAATTGCACCAATTAAGGGGTCGCGTCGGTCGAGGTACATCGCCGGGTCTATGTCTACTGGTCTCAAATAGCGAAGAGTTAACCCCTGCTCGCGAAAGACTCAACGCTGTTGCTGCAACCGTTGATGGTTTTGAATTGTCACGAATCGACCTTGAACAAAGGCGTGAAGGCGATGTTTTAGGTAGAAATCAATCCGGAACGCAGTCTCACCTTCGCTTATTGCGGGTATTAAGGGATGAATCTTTAATTGAGCAAGCCCGCGATGATGCCGAGCAACTGATTGCAAAAGATAATGATTTAACCAACTATCCTTTGCTCAGGAAAGAGCTTGAGCGATTACAGCGAGATCAAGCCGTCGATTACTTAGATAAGGGTTAGCACATTGAGAATCATTGCAGGTGTTGCACGTGGTCGAACTTTGGGAACAGTGGCTGGTGCAACTCGTCCAACTTCTGATCGCGCGCGCGAAGGCCTTTTCTCTTCATTAACATCCGAGTTTGGAAGTTTTGAAGGCTTACACATACTTGATCTCTTCGGGGGATCTGGAGCTATAGCTTTAGAGTCTCTATCTCGTGGGGCTACTTTGGTTCATGTGGTCGAGAAAGATGATGAAGCTCAAAAGACAATTGAAAACAATTACGAATTAGTAAAGAAATCTAACCCAACAGGAAGATTGCAACTCTTTGGAATGAGCGCAGAAAGATTTCTCAAAGATTTACCAAAAACAAAGTATCACCTGGTGTATATCGATCCTCCATATGATTTCAGTAATCAAGCGGTAGAAGATGTCTTAAGTGCGTTGTACGACGGAGAATTCTTAAGTAGTGATGCTTTTATCGCAGTTGAGCGAACAGCTAGAGGTCCACAATTCATTTGGCCCGATGCCTTCGTACCTGCTCGTGAGCGGAATTATGGTCAAGCGACCATTTATTACGCTAATTACCAGCCGTAAGAATGGATAACTTGGCGCCATCTTGCTAGCGTTTACGCCATGAAGCGCGCGGTTTGTCCCGGATCCTTTGATCCAATTACATATGGACATTTAGACATCATTGAGCGTGCGGCGCAGCAATTTGATCACGTGGTTGTTGCGGTACTCGAAAACAGAACTAAAGCAAGCCTCTTTACGGTGCAAGAGCGCATTGAAATGATCACCGCTGTCGTTGCTAAGTTCCCCAATGTATCGGTCGATTCATGGAGCGGATTATTGGTTGATTACTGCAAGAGCAACTCTATCCAAGCCATTGTGAAGGGCCTTCGCGCGGTTTCAGATTTTGATTATGAACTTCAAATGGCTCAAGTAAATTTGCAAGGTTCCGGAGTTGAAACCATGTTTATGGCAACTGCTCCGTCACATTCCTTCCTATCATCATCTTTAGTAAAAGAGCTAGCTCATTACAACGGAGATGTATCAACGATGGTTCCACCATCAATTAACGAAGCACTCAAGCTACGAATAGCAGGGAAGTAATCATGGATTCAGTTGAGAAGTTAACCGCAGCAATTACGATGGTTGAAGAGGCTCGTGGAGTCCCATTATCTGCAAGTTGCGTTGTTCATCGTGCCGAAATGCTCGAAGTTCTAGATGATGCTCGTGAATCTTTACCGACCGATTTTGAATCTGCCCGAAAGATTATTGAAACTCGAGATGCAATTATTGAAGAGGCTCGAGTAAGTGCAGAACAAATGATTGCGATTGCACGTGAAGATGTTGCGCAGATGGTAGAGCAAACATCGATTGTTCAGATTGCTCGGGATGAAGCTCGCAAAATTCTTGATGACGCTCGCGAGACTGCTGAAATTGAAAAAGCCGAAGTCGAAGAGTACATAGATGGTCGTCTTGCCACTCTTGAAGTAATCCTCAATAAAACTATGGATGCGGTTTCACGTGGACGTGATCGCTTAGCAGGTGCAAACGATAAGGATGTTTTGTCTCAACTAGCAGATGAAAACTAAGCACGACAGATTAGATTTGAGAAAAACTACATGAGTAAACAAGCCGATACTTTTCAACTCAATACTTACGAGTTGCCTAGACGTGCGGGCGAGATGAAAGAGTACGTCCTGGATATCCCAGTGAAAGAAAAGTTTGGTGTTGATCTAATCGCTGTGCCAGCGGGAGAATTCATTGAAGTTGATGCACGCCTGGAATCAGTCACTGAAGGCATTTTGCTCAGCGCCGACGTGTATGCCGTAGCCAAAGGCGAATGCATTCGTTGCCTTGATCCAGTTGAAATCGTGATCGACCGTAAAATTCAGGAGCTCTATAACTATGAGCCAACTAATGAACGTGGCAAAAGAAAGAAGAAGCAGGAAGAAACTCTTGAGGATTTAGAGATCGAGGATGAACTGATGATGGACGGGGACATCATGAATCTTGAAACTCCCATCCGAGATGCCGTGGTTTTATCCCTGCCGATTAACCCGTTATGCGACCAGGATTGCCCAGGCTTGTGCCCTGAGTGCGGCGGAAAATGGGCTGAACTGCCAGAAGATCACGCACACGAGGTCATCGATGCCCGTTGGGCGGGCCTTGGTGGGCTCAATCTCGACGATCCCGATTTCAAGATTTAGCCCTTTTGAGGGATACTTTCCCTCTGCGGCCACGTTGCCGCTGTCATGATTGAGAAGAGGTTAGAACAGTGCCAGTACCAAAGCGAAAAATGTCGCGTTCAAAGACGCGTTCACGTCGTAGCCAGTGGAAAACTACTGCAGCAGCTCTTTCAACATGTGGTCAGTGCCAGCAGCCAAAGTTGCAGCACACTGCTTGCCCAACTTGCGGTACATACAACCGTCGTCAGGTATTAGAGGTCTGATCTGAGCTCCATGCTCAGTGAGCAGCTGGGAGTAACACTCGATCCAGCTTTGCTTGAGTTGGCTTTTACTCACCGTTCATTTGCATATGAATCGGGAAGTAAAGAAACTAATGAACGTCTGGAATTCTTAGGCGATTCAGTTCTCGGTTTAATTGTCACCGAAGAGTTGTACAAACGCTATCCCGATTTCGATGAAAGTCGTTTATCTCCTTTGCGTTCGGGTGTTGTAAATATGCGTGCGCTCGCAGATATTGCACGAGGCTTAGAACTTGGCCAGTACATCCGCCTTGGAAAAGGTGAAGAAGTTACAAATGGTCGCGACAAGAATTCATTGCTTGCGGATGCGCTAGAGGCACTTATCGGCGCTATTTATTTACAGTTTGGTTTTGCGCGTTGCACTGAAATTGTTCGCGGCCTTATTACTCCAACTATGGATTCAGCGGTCGCTCGTGGAGCAGGCCTTGATGGCAAGACCGCGTTACAAGAGCTCGCTGCAGCATTGGGTAAGGGCACCCCGGAATACATAGTCAGTGAAGATGGTCCTGATCATGATAAAAACTTCACCGCCGTTGCGATGTTAGCCGGAGAAGCGTTAAGTCAGGGCACTGGAAAAAGTAAGCGAGAGGCTGAACAAGTTGCAGCCCGTGCAGCCTACGAGGCTTTAAAATCCGCCAATCCGCAAGGCTGAATTCGTCAAAATCACGCTCATTAGGCGATAGGTTTACCGCGTGTATTTGAAGAGTATGACGCTTAAGGGCTTTAAGTCCTTCGCTTCGGCAACCACTCTTCGACTCGAACCCGGCATCACCTGCGTGGTCGGCCCTAACGGTTCAGGTAAATCAAATGTTGTAGACGCCCTCACCTGGGTTATGGGTGAGCAAGGCGCAAAATCACTTCGCGGCGGAAAGATGGAAGATGTCATCTTCGCGGGTACAAGTGGTCGAGCTCCACTAGGTCGAGCCGAAGTTTCACTAACAATTGATAACAGTGATGGCGCACTTCCAATTGACTACACCGAAGTAACCATTTCTAGAATTTTGTTTCGAAATGGTCAAAGCGAATACCAAATCAATGGTGAAGCTTCACGTTTACTAGATATTCAAGAATTACTGAGCGATTCAGGTATCGGCCGCGAGATGCATGTGATTGTTGGGCAAGGTCAGCTGGATGCAATTTTGATGGCAACACCTGAAGATCGTCGTGGTTTCATTGAAGAAGCAGCTGGCGTTCTTAAGCATCGTAAGCGAAAAGAAAAAGCGCTTCGCAAATTAGATTCGATGCAGGCAAACCTTGCGCGTGTTCAAGATTTAACCGTAGAACTTCGACGCCAACTTCGACCATTAGGTAAGCAAGCAGAAGTTGCGAAAAAGGCTGCAACAATTCAAGCCGATCTACGTGATGCAAAACTTCGTCTGCTAGCCGATGACTTCATTTCTATGTCAAAAACTTTAGAACTTGAAGTTGCCGATGAGAACGTGCTTCGTGAACGCAGATCTGCAGTTGAAAATGAACTTGACGCAGTTCGACGTCGCGAAGAAGCTTTAGATGCCCAAGCGGCTCATGAAAGTCCATTACTAGTTGCAGCGCAAGAGACTTTTTACAATTTAAATTCTTTGCGGGAGAAATTCCGCGGAACTCAGAGCTTGGCCCAAGAGCGCTCCCGCTTCCTAAATGAAGAAGCAGAAGAAGCTCGCACTTCAGGTCGAGATCCTGAAAGTTTGGATGCTGAAGCACGTGCACTTCGATTAGAAGAAACCCAACTTCGCGCAGATGTTCTTTCGGCACAACAAGAGTTAGTTCAAGCAACAACCGCGCTTGCACAAGCAGAGGTCGCGCTGAAGAGCGATGAAGACACTATTGCTGCAGCAATGCGTGCAATAGCCGATGCGCGCGAAGGAACTGCGCGTCAAGAAGGCCACATCAAGTCTTTACATGCTCGCCTTGAAGCAATCGCCGAAGAAATTGCGCGGCTTACCAAGGCACGAGATGATGCGCAGGCACGTGTTGATCAAGCTAAACAGCAGTACTCGTCACACGAACTTGAAATCGCTAGTGCAGATTCTGGTGAACTTGGACTGGATTCACTGTATGAAAATTCAATGACTCAGCTAGAAAACGCTAAAGCAAAGTACTCTGATTTAGTCGAGGCTGAGCGAGCTGCCGATCGTGAACGAAACGCGGTGGAATCAAAGCTAGAGGCGATGAAGTTGACCTCGCAAACTCGAGATGGTGCATCAGCACTTCTTCGTGATTCTCGTGGAGTTTCGATTCTCGGAAGCATCGCAGGGCTGATTGAAATCGATAATGGTTGGGAAGCAGCGGCAGCCGCTGCGCTAGGAAATCTTGCAGATGCAGTCGTAGTGAAAGATCTTTCTTCTGCCGTTACCGCTTTGACAACTTTGCGAAATGAGAATCTGGGCCAAGCAGATGTCTTGGTATTTGAACCAGGACAAGGCGCAAACTCTTCGATTCCGTCGGGCCTCAATCCACTTTCTGCACATATTCGCTCTTCATCAATCGGTGACTTGATCACATCGCTCTTGGCTTCAACAGTTGTTGCTGAAAACGCAAACGCTGCAGAAGCTATCTTGAGGTCGCATCCTTCAGTAACCGTTGTCACCCGTGATGGAGATGTTGTTTCACGTGATCGTGCTCGTGGTGGTTCCAAATCCTCTTCATCTCTGATCGAGATCAAAGCGTTAATTGATGGTCTTGAAACAAAGCTGCAAGAGATTACCCATGATTGCGATCGCTTAAAGTTTGAAATTTCTACCGCCAACACCGAAGTTGCATCACGCCAAGGTGATTTCGATGCAGCACTTTCCAAGCTCAACGAATCAGATGCCCGAATCGCAGCCTTAACTGAGCAACTGGCGGTATCTGGGCAAAACATGAAATCTGCAATGGCCGAAGTTGAGCGCCTTAATACCTCGATTAGCGAAGCAACTGCCGCCAAGTCTCGCGATGAAGGCGAGATCACAATTGCACAGTCTCAACTACAACAACGCGGCGAAGTAGCAGAGCCGGATCATTCTCGTACCGAAGTTCTTCGCAACCAAGTTTCTGTTGCTCGTACCTCAGAAGTAGAGGCGCGACTTGCAGTACGCACAATTGAAGAGCGCGTGGATTCAGTTGCTGCACGTGCACTTACTTTAGAACTGTCAGCACAATCTGAAAGAGATGCATCAGAACGCGCAATCCTTCGACGTAGCGCACGAGCACGCGCGGCGGTTATTTCGCAAGCAGTTGCTGAAGCAGCTTATGAAGTTTTGATTCACATCGAACGTTCAATCGCAAAAGCAGCAACCGAACGTGGACGTCTAGAAGAATCTCGCGCTGCTCGTGATGGCGAGACTTTAACTGTACGTACTCGCGGCAGAGAGCTCGCATCGCAGCTCGAGCAATTAACCTCAAGTGTTCACAAAGATGAGATTGCTCGCGCCGAACAGCGCCTACGCATTGAAACGTTAGAAGCAAAAACCGTTGAAGAGTTTGGTATTGATACTGCAACTTTGGTCAACGAGTATGGTCCGGATAAAGATGTACCGACTTTCCACGAGACCGATGAAGGAGAAATCATCTCTACCGAGATGGTTCCGTACCGTCGCGATCAGCAGGAAAAGCGTCTAGCATCGGCTGAACGCTCGCTGAATTTGTTAGGAAAGATCAATCCTCTTGCACTCGAGGAGTACACATCTCTTGAAGAGCGCCTGAAGTTCTTGGCTGAGCAGTTAGAGGATCTGAAGAACACTAAGAAGGATCTTTTGGACATCATCAAGGAAGTAGATGACCGAGTTCAGTCGATCTTTATGGAAGCGTACGAAGAAACCGCTAAGCACTTTGAAGATATTTTTGCTCGCCTGTTTCCTGGTGGAGATGGTCGCTTAATCCTGACCGATCCTGACAATCCTTTGACAACAGGTGTCGATGTCGAGGCTCGCCCACCTGGAAAACGCGTGAAGCGTCTTTCATTGCTTTCTGGTGGAGAAAAGTCTCTGACCGCCGTTGCCATGTTAGTTGCAATCTTCAAAGCTCGACCAAGTCCGTTCTATGTGTTGGATGAAGTTGAAGCGGCTCTGGATGATGTAAACCTTGGGCGTTTGTTGGGTGTACTTGAAGAACTGCGTGAGAGTTCTCAGTTGATCATCATTACTCACCAAAAGCGCACCATGGAAATTGCAGATGCGCTCTATGGTGTGACGATGCGTGGTGATGGTGTGACTGAAGTGATTTCACAACGCTTGCGCGAATCTGACGCAAGTTAAGGTGTCGAACGATGGGTCTTTTCAGTAAGTTCATCGCCAAGATAAAGGGCACAAATGATTTTTCACCTGCCGATTGGGCAGAGCTTGAGCAGGAACTACTGTCTTCAGATGTTGGACCTAGATTAACTCAAGAGTTTTTAGAGGCCGCCAAAAAAGTTAAAAGCGAGAATGCAGAAGAAGCATTAATCGAAATCATGACTCAAAATTTATCTAGTAAATCTCATGAGCCAATTACCGTCCAAGGAACTACGACAATTATGGTCGTTGGTGTTAATGGCACAGGCAAGACAACTTCAGTTGCCAAATTAGCAGCTCACTACAAGCGCATTGGAAAGAGTGTTGTTCTTGCAGCTGGAGATACCTTTAGAGCTGCAGCGGTAGATCAACTTAAAACGTGGGGCGATCGAATTGGAGTTGTAGTTGTATCTGGAAAAGAGAATGGAGATCCCGCATCTGTTGCCTTTGACGGTGCACAAAACGCCAAGGACTCAGGTAGCGACATTTTCATAATCGATACCGCTGGTCGCTTGCACAATAAAAGTGATTTGATGGCAGAGCTTTCAAAGGTAAAGCGCGTTGTCGAAAAAGTTTCACCAATAAATGAAGTTTTACTTGTCATTGATGCAACAACTGGTCAAAACGGTTTGCAGCAGGCAAAGATATTTACTGAAAGTGTTGAAGTAACCGGAATTGTCTTGACCAAGTTAGATGGAAGCGCAAAAGGTGGAGTAGCACTGGCGATCGAGGCCGAGTTAGGCATCCCGATCAAATGGATTGGCACAGGGGAGTCCGAGACCGATTTTGCCCCCTTTAACGCTCAGAGCTACATATCCGGCCTGTTGGCGTAACCCAGATGTAACACAACCCTTGGTTTTGTCACCAACCTGAAACCAAGTCATCCCTTCTTTGTAACTGTATCGATAGAAGGTTTACCCATCTCAATGGCGAGAAATTTCTCGAAATTACTTAGGTGGTCTCTCATGGAGGAAGTTGTTTTAAATTCAGGCGATACGGCGTGGATGTTAATTAGTACAGGACTGGTTGTTCTTATGATTCCGGGCCTTGCTCTTTTCTACGGTGGCATGGTTCGCGTTAAGAGTGTGCTTAACATGATGATGATGTCATTTGGTGCACTTGCAGTTGTTTTTGTTATTTGGATCGCGTTTGGCTTTTCAATGGTTTTCGGCGATTCAGTAGGTGGCAGAGGTCTCATCGGAGATATCGGTCAATTTACTTTCTTGAATGGACTGGATAACTCAGCTGCTTTGATTGGAACAATTCCAGCAGCGGTGTTTATTGCTTTCCAAGGTATCTTCGCCGCGATTACAGTTGCACTTATTTCAGGTTCAATTGCAGATCGCGCGAAGTTTGGTGCATGGATGGTCTTCGCCGGAATCTGGGCGACACTTGTTTACTTCCCGGTCGCACACTGGGTATTTGCTTTTGATGACTTTGTTGCCAAAACTGGTGGTTGGATCGCAAATGATTTAGGTGCATTGGACTTTGCTGGTGGAACTGCAGTTCACATCAATGCAGGTGCAGCAGGTTTAGCTCTTGCATTAATTCTTGGAAAGCGCGTGGGTTTTGGAAAAGTTGCAATGCGTCCACATAGCTTGCCGCTCGTAATGCTAGGTGCGGCACTTCTGTGGTTTGGCTGGTTTGGTTTCAACGCAGGTTCAGCGGTTGCATCTAATGGAACTGCGGGTCTTGCACTACTGAACACAATCGGTGCAACTACTGCAGCGGTTCTGGCTTGGTTGTTAGTAGAAAAAGTTCGTGATGGTCACGCAACTAGTCTTGGCGCAGCTTCCGGTGTAGTTGCAGGTCTTGTTGCAATTACACCTGCTTGTGCTGCTGTTAACGCAAGTGGTGCATTGATTATCGGAGCTGTCGCAGGCGCGCTGTGCGCACTTTCTGTAGGCCTGAAGTTCAAGCTCGGTTATGACGATTCTCTTGATGTTGTAGCGGTTCACCTTGTGGGTGGAATCGTTGGAACTGTGATGATCGGATTTGTAGGAGTAGAGGTTGGCTTATTCAATGGTGGAGGAACTGAGCAACTTGTAAAGCAGGTAATTGGCGCAGGAGCGGTACTTGCATACTCATTCATTGCAACATTGATAATCGGAAAGATCATCGATCTGACGATCGGTTTCAGAATCACGCATGATCAGGAAATCGCGGGCATTGATCTTGCGATTCATGCAGAACGTGCGTACGAACTATCAGACAACAGCCAAGGCAGCGTCTTTGGCATCTCGAAGGGGGCTTAACAATGAAACTCATTACAGCAATCTTGAAGCCATTCAAGTTAGAGGATGTAAAGAACGCCCTTCAAGGCGCAGGTATTACAGGAATGACTGTTTCTGAAGCTAGTGGTTTCGGGCGACAGGGTGGACACACCGAGGTATATCGCGGTGCTGAATACACCGTTGACCTGGTACCCAAGGTGCGTCTAGAAGTTCTTGTCGATGACAAGGATGCAGACTCTGTTGTTGATGTCATCGTAAAGGCCGCGTCTACCGGATCAATTGGTGATGGAAAGGTATGGACCACACCAGTTGATCAAGTAATTCGCGTTCGAACAGGAGAGCGCGGCGTAGACGCAATCTAGACTCTCCTCTATGAGTACCCGCGAAAGACGAGAGCGATCGAACGAGAGCGATCGTTTTCTGTCTCAACTCTTCCTCGCTGCCACACAGGCAGAAGGAAGAAACATCTCGGGTAAGGAAATAGCACTCGCCGCGGTCGGAGGTTACGGCCGCGGCGAACTATCTCCCGGATCAGATTTAGATATTTTGTTTCTTCATTCAGGAAAATTTTCAGCAGAGGATTTAAAGGCTTTCGTCAATGATGTTCTGTATCCGCTGTGGGATAAAAAGAGCGTAGATCACGCAGTACGAACACGCAGCGAAACTCGCGAAGCTGCAGCCTCGGATTTACGAGTTGCAACTGGATTATTAGATATTCGATTAATCGCAGGTAGTGCTGATTTAGTGGCAAGCGTTAAGCTAGATGCTTTAGAGTTTTGGCGTAAAAATGCTAAGGAAAACTTGGCGGATTTACAAAAGAGTCTGCAAGAGCGACATGCACGAGGAGGCGAACTGGCGTATTTGTTAGAACCAGACCTTAAAGAAGCGCGTGGAGGCTTGCGCGATATTCAAGCTTTGCGTGCCATTTCTTTATCAGCAGCGATAGCTGTGCCCCTAGAGAAAATTAGTTGGGCAGAAGGAACACTTAACAATGTCCGAGAATCTTTACATATTGCCAGTGGGCGAGGAAAGGATCGGCTTCTTTTCCAAGAACAGGACAAAGTAGCTAAGTTATTGGACTACCCAGATGCGGATGCCATGATGAGCGATGTTGCACGAGCTGCCCGTTCAGTTGATTATCTACTTAATTACACCTGGCATGCACTTGAACACAAAGGCAAAGATGGATTAGGGCGAATCCTAAAACGTTCTCGAATAACCACTGTTGCCAAAAATGTAAGCGCTTCAAATCGCGAGATTGTTATTGATCCATTCACCTCACTTGATGATGATCCTGTAGTTGGTTTGCGTGCTGCCGCAACTGCAGCGCAGCTAGGTCTTCCGCTTTCTCTTGATGCCTGCACTGAATTATCTGAAAATCTAAAGAGTGGCCAGGGGAAACTACCTACGCCGTGGCCGCGCGAAGCAAGGGAATTACTCATTTCTCTTATTGGTGCCGGTGAAGCGATGGTGGGAATTTTCGAATCGTTAGACCAAGAAGAGATTATTTTTGAATGGATTCCAGAATGGATGAGCGTTCGTTCGCTACCTCAGCGCAATGCCCTACATAGGCACACAGTAGATCGCCACATGGTTGAGACAGCTGTGCATGCCGCCAAATTAACGCGAAAAGTTCAAAGACCAGACTTGCTTTTATTTGCCGCACTTTTCCATGACATCGGAAAAGGAGCCCAAGAAGACCATTCAGTACGTGGTGTTCGTTTAATTGAACCTATTGCTCAGCGCATTGGCTTTGATGCAAAAGAGATTGAAATTCTTAAGAATTTAGTTTTACATCATCTGCTGCTCTCATCTACGGCTACCCGTCGTGATTTAGATGATCCAGCAACAATACAATCGATTGTTTCCTTGATTCCCGATGTAAATACCTTAGAACTATTGCATGCATTAAGTATTGCCGACGGGGAAGCCACAGGTAGCGCTGGCTGGAGTGACTGGAAAGCAACTCTGGTTAATGACTTGGTGCAAAGAGTTAAGCGAGCTATGGCCGGAGCGCAAGTAGCGCAACAACCAGAGGTAAGCGCAGAACAAATGGCGCAAGCAGAAAAAGGAGAGCTACGCGTCACTTTAGAAGAACATTCAAGTGGCTACGCAGTTGAAGTTATCTCACCTGATAAGCCTGGACTGCTATCTATTGTCGCGGGTGTATTTAATATTTCGCGGCTAAATGTTAAATCAGCCCGTACTAAAACACTTGGAAATTCTGCGGTCATGTATTGGATTGTTACCCCTGAACCCCATGCACCCGAAATAAGTGCCACAAAACTGCACGATCTAATTGCTGCGGCCCTTTTGGATTCCAAGGATGTTGAAGAAAAATTGTTTGCTCGTGCCGCAGCCTACGCATCAATTCCTTCAATTCCAGTTCCAGATCCAGAAGTAGAGATTTTCACTGATGCCGCAACCGATGCAACGGTCATAGAAGTTCGAAGCCATGACAGACCTGGCTTGCTCTTTAGAATTGGAGCGGCCATTACTCAATCTAAGATTGACATTCGATCTGCGATTGTCACAACTCTTGGTGCTGAAGCTATCGACACCTTGTATGTAACCGAGTTAACAGGCGGACCACTATCTCCTGAGCGCGCAACCGAGGTCGCTTCGCATCTTAAGCAGGCCTTGAAGTAGTCTTCGGTTCTTATGTTTGAATCACTGACCTCGCGCTTTAGTGGAGCCTTTTCATCACTGCGCTCAAAGGGCAAGATTTCATCCTCAGACATAGAGACAACTTGTCAGGAGATTCGACAAGCACTTCTTGAATCCGATGTGGCGCTTTCAGTTGTTGAGGATTTCATTGCAGATATTCGCCAAAAGTCTTTGGATGCTTTGCCAACTTTGCAATCTGGAAGCAATCAGGCAAACGCAATCTTTGAAATTGTTAATGCATCCTTGATTGAAATTCTTGGGGGACAAGCTCGCAGAGTTCGCTTTGCTAAAAATCCTCCAACAGTAATCATGCTTGCAGGTTTACAAGGTGCCGGTAAAACAACTTTGGCGGGAAAGCTTGCAAAGTTTTATGCCGAACAAGGAAACACTCCGCTACTTGTCGCATCGGATTTACAACGACCTAACGCTGTCACGCAGCTGCAAGTAGTTGGTGAATCAGTCAATGTTCCAGTCTTTGCACCTGAACCTGGCAACGGCCACGGAAATCCAGTAAAGGTTGCAAAAGACGGTATCGAGTTTGCAAAGTCCAAGATGTACAACATGGTCATCGTTGATACGGCTGGTCGTCTGGGTGTCGATGAAGATTTGATGAAACAAGCATCAGAGATTCGTGATGCGATCAATCCAGATGAGATTTTGTTTGTTGTCGATGCAATGATCGGACAAGATGCGGTTAGAACTTCACAGGCGTTTTTAGATGGCGTTGGTTTTGATGGAGTAGTTCTGACAAAGCTCGATGGTGATGCCCGTGGAGGTGCTGCTCTTTCAATCGCGTCTATGACTAAGCGCCCAATCATGTTTGCATCGACTGGTGAAAAACTGCACGAGTTTGATATTTTCTATCCAGAGCGCATGGCTTCTCGCATTTTGGGTCTGGGCGATGTCGCAACTTTGGCTGAACAAGCTAAGAAAGCCTTTGACACTGATACATCAGCAAAACTTGAAGCAAAGTTTGCCAGCGGAGAAGATTTCACTCTAGAAGATTTCTTAGAACAATTGCAGGCGATGTCCAAGATGGGCAACATGTCTAAGTTGCTAGGCATGCTTCCTGGCGCGGGACAAATGAAAAAGCAGATTGAAAACTTTGACGAAGGCGAAATCGTTCGCACAAAGGCGATTGTTCAATCAATGACGCCAACAGAGCGCCGAGATCCAAAGGTGCTCAATGGTTCCCGCAGAGCGCGAATTGCGTTGGGTTCGGGTCGCAAGGTTTCAGATGTAAACAACTTGGTAGATCGATTCACCGCTGCACAAAAGATGATGAAGCAGGTTCGAAACGGTGGAATGCCTGCCGGAATGCCGCCAGGAATGGGCATGCCAGCTTTGCCAAAGGTCAGCACCCCGGTAGCTAAGAAGAAGAAGTCCAAATCCGGAAACCCCGCTAAGCGAGCGCAAGAAGAGGGCCAGTAACCCTCGATTTCGCATCTGCGCCCATAAATGGCAGAATTAGCAACCTGTTGAAGGGGCCCTCTACCCCCAGCAACATCCACAATTCGATAGTCATATGAATTGATCGCGCACCCCGCTGCGGTTGATACGCATGACACACATTTACAGGAGTACAACTTTCTTGGCTACAAAAATTCGTTTAATGCGCATGGGCAAAATCCGCACACCATTTTTCCGCGTTGTTGTTACAGATGCACGCAAGGCACGTAATGGTCTATCAATCGAAGAGATTGGTCGCTACGTACCAGGACAAGAGCCATCACTCATCGAGATCAACTCAGAGCGCGCTCTGTACTGGCTCGGCGTTGGTGCACAACCATCTGAAGCTGTAGAGGCTTTGCTTAAGGTGACTGGAGATTGGCAGAAGCACAAGGGACTTCCTGGAACTGAAGGAACTCTTAAGGTTGCAGCTGTTAAGCCAGGAAAGATTGTTGCGTACGAAGCAGCGATGAAGGCAGCAGCTGCAGAACCTGCAGAAGGTGCAACAACTATGAAGAAGAAGGCACAGGAGAAGCTTGCAGCTAAGGCGAATCCAGTGGCTGAAACTGTTGTTGTGGAGGAAGCTCCTGTAGCAGATGCTGTTGTAGAAGAGACAGTTGAAGCTGTTGTAGAAACTCCAGCAGTGTCCGAGCCAGTTGCAAATGATGCTGTGGCAGAGGTTCCAGCTGTAGAAGCGACTGCAGATGTAGTGGTCGAAACAGAATCAGTTGTTGAAACTCCAGCTGTAGAGGCGACTGCAGATGCAGTGGTTGAGACAGAAGCGGCTGCAGAGTAACAATGATGGATGAAGCCCTAGAGCATTTGGTCAAGGGAATAGTCGATAACCCTGATGATGTCGTAGTCGCTGAAAAAAGCGGACGTCGCGGAACAACTTTAGAGGTTCGAGTAAACCCTGAAGATATCGGCAAGGTCATTGGTCGTAATGGTCGTACCGCAAAAGCACTTCGTACAGTTGTAAGTGCGCTCGCAGGACGTACAGTCCGCGTCGATCTCATCGAGACCGACGAAGTTCGCTAACAATGCGTTTGCTCGTGGGGCGAATCGGTCGCGCTCACGGAATTCTTGGTGAGGCGACGATAGAGGTTCGTACAGATGAACCTGATCGTCGCTTTGCCATTGGTGCAACTGTTCAAACCGATTCACACGGCGACTTAAAGATCATCTCTGGTCGAGTTCACAACGGCATCTTGTTGCTGGGCTTTGATGGGATAACCGATCGAAACGGAATCGAAAAGCTGCGCAACACTATGTTGTATGCCGATGTAGATATCAATGAACCAAGTGAAGATGAGAATGAATATCACGTTCTTCAATTAATCGGGTGTCAAGCAGTCCTTGAAAATGGGGATGTATTTGGCGAAGTAAGTGATGTGATTAATCTTCCGGGTCAGGATCTACTGGCAATTAAGACCGCTAACGGCGAACAGTTGATTCCTTTTGTGCATCAATTGGTTCCGACCGTAGATGTTGCAAACAAAAAAGTTGTCGTCATTCCTCCTTCGATTACAGGGGTCATTGAATGAAGATTGATGCGGTAACAATTTTCCCTGACTACTTTGCGCCCCTGCAGCTTTCTTTACTTGGAAAAGCACAAGAGCAAGGTTTAGTTGAGTTCGGAATTCACGACTTGCGCGCATTTTCAACAGATAATCACAACACCGTTGATGACACTCCATACGGTGGAGGCGCTGGAATGGTGATGCTTCCCGATGTTTGGGGTAAAGCCCTTGACCCAATAATGACTCCTGAAACGGATTTAATTATTTTGACACCTGCGGGCAAGCGATTTGATCAACCCATGGCAGCGCAATTTTCTACCTCACAACATTTGGTCTTTGCATGTGGTCGCTATGAGGGAATTGATGATCGCGTACGTCAGCATTATGAAAACAACAATTATCGCGTTCATGAAGTTTCTATCGGTGACTACGTTCTTGGTGGGGGAGAAGTCGCAACTCTTGTGATGATTGAAGCCATCACGCGATTGATCCCTGGAGTATTGGGAAATCCAGAATCATTAGCTGAAGAATCACACAATGAAGAGGGCTATCTTGAGTATCCAAATTTCACTAAACCATCTGTTTGGCGAGATCTTGAGGTTCCACCTGTTTTGCTCAGCGGAAATCATGGCGAAATAGCTAAATGGCGCGCAGCCCAAGCCGCAGAGCGCGCAAAGAAGAATCTCTAACCATCAAGTAGAGTTGTCCTATGTGCAGATTATTAGCCTTTACATCTCTAGAACGTAAGAGTTTTTACGATGTCGTTGGCGCTGATTTCGAGAAATTCGTTGCCTTATCTGCCGAACATAAAGATGGCTGGGGTATCGGCCACGACGGTGAAGTAATCAAGGACATTAATCCTGCGAAGGAAAGTAGCCTTCTAGCCGAAACGGGTAAGAACTTAGAGACCGCTGGAGCGCTATTTCACTTGCGCCTTGCTTCTAAGGGAATCACGATTAATATTGATAACAACCACCCATTTACACATGGCACAACAACATTTATGCACAACGGCACGATTCGCCCTTCTGATGCTGCCGAACAATTCATCAGTGAAAAATACAGAGCCCTCTTAACAGGTACTACAGATAGCGAACGATTCTTCTATGCGCTGTTGTCGCAGGTTGATGAACTCGGTTTAGTCGAAGGTGTCCGCGCCATTGTGAATCAGATTCGCGCAATTGCAGATTATTCAGCGCTCAACATCATGGTTCAGACTCCTGATACTTTAATAGCGGTGTGCGAATTTAACGACACCAACAAGAGTGAATGGAGTGGACCAGATCACTACGAGCTTCGCTTCTCGCCGCGTGACAATGATTTCTTAATTGCTTCAACTGGTTGGGGAAATACTGATTGGCAGCATCTTGATAACCATCAGATGCTGGTTGTGGATCGTTCGACGCTTAAGTATTCAATCTCGGCTCTATGACCCGTACGTACACAGTCGAAACTTACGGCTGCCAAATGAATGTCCACGATTCTGAACGAATTGCAGGATTACTGGATGAAGCCGGGTTTATTCCAGTAACGCAAGGCGAGCAAGCCGACATTGTTGTCTTTAATACCTGCGCAGTCCGCGAAAATGCAGATAACAAACTGTATGGAAACTTGAGTTTTCTAGCCCCCATCAAGAATGCTAATCCCAATATGCAGATTGCTGTTGGTGGTTGCCTTGCGCAAAAGGATCAAGCAACAATCCTTAAGAAAGCGCCATATGTTGATGTTGTCTTTGGTACACACAACGTTGGATCCTTACCGGTCTTGCTTGAACGCGCTCGAATTGAAGAAGAATCGCAGATCGAAATTCTAGAAGCGTTAGAGCATTTCCCATCAACGCTGCCGGCCAGACGTTTGTCAGCTTTTTCTTCGTGGGTTTCAGTTTCAGTGGGTTGTAACAACACCTGCACTTTTTGCATTGTTCCCGCTTTGCGTGGAATCGAAAAAGATCGTAATGAAGCCGATATTTTGTCCGAAGTTAAAGCTCTTGTTGACCAAGGAGTTATTGAAATTACCTTGCTTGGCCAAAATGTAAACGCCTATGGCGTGGATTTTGGAGATCGCCAAGCCTTTGCCAAGCTGCTTCGCAAGTGTGGCGAAATTGATGGGCTAGAGCGGGTTCGCTTTATGTCACCGCACCCACGTGATTTCACCGATGATGTCATTGAGGCTATGGCGCAAACACCTAACGTTATGCCTCATTTGCATATGCCTTTGCAATCAGGTTCAGATCGAATTCTGCAACACATGCGCAGGTCATATCGAACCGATAGATATTTAGGAATTCTAGATCGTGTTCGTGTAGCTATTCCACATGCTGCCATTACAACTGACATCATCGTTGGTTTCCCAGGTGAGACCGAAGAAGATTTTCAAGCCACTTTAGATCTTTGCTCCACAGCGCGTTTTACCGCTGCCTATACCTATCAATATTCAAAACGTCCTGGAACTCCCGCTGCGACAATGCCTGATCAAGTTGCCGCAGAAGTTGTTGGCGAACGATACACACGCTTACATAACCATCAACAATCAATTTCCTTGTCGGTAAATCAAGAAGCAATCGGTACAACCCACAAAGTATTAGTGGGTGATTACGAAGGTCGGCGCGATGAAGCGCAAGAACGTTTAACTGGCCGCAGTCAAGACTTTAGATTGGTTCACTTTGACAACAAGTTTGTAGCCCGCCCCGGTGATGAAGTAGAAGTGAAAATTTCCGAAGCATCCGCGCACTACTTAATTGGTGAGCCTCTATCGGTTCGTCAAACCAGGGGAGCGCAAGCACATCAAGTGAGAATTGAAACCCCAGGGCCGACATCGACCATGCTGGGAATCCCAACGGTTAAGCGATGAGATTGATTGTCATTTGTGGTGCAACCGCCACAGGTAAGAGCGACTTGGCCGTTTCACTTGCTCAAGAGATAAACGCCGAAGTGATAAATGCAGATTCTATGCAGCTGTATAAGGGTATGGACATTGGCACCGCCAAGATAACAATGCAAGAGCGCAAAGGCGTTGCCCACCACATGATGGATCTGCTTGAAGTTAATCAAGATGCCAATGTTGCCTGGTATCAAGAAAACGCTCGCTCGATGATTTCAGATATTCATGCTCGGGGTAAAGATGCAATCATTGTGGGCGGCACAGGGTTGTATATCAAAGCGATCTTGGATGAACTCAATTTTCCCGACACTGATCCGGTAGTTCGAGCAGAACTTGAACTTGAATTTGCGACTAAAGGAATTGGACCACTCTTTGAACGCCTAGAAAAACTGGATCCGGCCGCAGCTTTGGCAATCGATAAAGCTAATTCTCGTCGTGTGATTCGCGCATTAGAAGTCATTAAAATAACTGGCAAACCTTTCACCGCTAATTTACCCCGCGAAGAAAGTTCACGGTATCCATCGGCAAAACAGTTTGGGCTAGTAATGGATCGCGATACTTTGTCAGAGCGAATCTCTGTGCGCGTTGATCGCATGTGGGAGCAAGGTTTAGTCCAAGAGGCAGAAAAACTAGTGGCTGCAGGAATCATGCAGGGAACTACAGCTCAACGAGCCTTGGGTTATGCGCAAGTGATTGCTCAGATTGAAGGCAAGGTAACCGAAGAAGAAGCACAGGAAGAGACTAAAAGAGCAACCAGGCAGTATGCCCGCCGTCAAGAAACTTGGTTTTCTCGCGATGATCGCATCACCTGGATTTCGCCGGTACAAAACGCCCTCGAGCGCATCCTTGAATCGATAAACTAATAACAATGATTGCAACGTATGGCCACGGTACCGAAAACGATTTTGTACTCGTTTTCGATCCTAGCGATGAACACTCCATTACAACTGCCCAAACGGCGGCGATATGTAATCGAGAAACAGGCATCGGTGCTGATGGTTTGATTCGAATGATCAAGCGAGACGGCAAATGGTTTATGGATTACCGAAATGCAGATGGTTCTCTTGCCGAAATGTGCGGAAATGGTATTCGAGTCATGGCCAGGTACTTGGTAGAACGTGGGCACCAGCCTGAAGGAATTTTTGCGATCAATACCCGCGACGGAGATAAGCATCTACGCGTTCCTCTTGTAGATGACATCTCAGTAAATATGGGACAAGTTACTGATGAAGGCGAAAGCATTACCGCTGGTACTAATGGACATATCTGGAACGGCTACAACATCAGTGTTGGTAACCCTCACGCAGTGGTGTTTGTTGATGACATGTCTGAAATTGGTGAACTCAAGGAGCCGCCTGTCGTGCGTCCACGCGATTCATATCCAGAAGGTGTAAACGTTGAGTTTGTGAAAATTACCGAAGGCAACTCAATACAGATGCGCGTCTTTGAGAGAGGCTCTGGTGAAACTCGATCATGTGGAACCGGAACCTGCGCTGTAGCTTTAGCTGCAACTGTGCACACCAAGGGAAGATTGCCGGCAACCTGGATTATCAACCCACCAGGTGGTCGTCTTGAAGTTTCAATCGATGGGCATTCAAATGCAACTCTCTCAGGCCCAGCTGTTTTAGTTCGAGATGTAGATATCTCGAGGTTTCTTCTTGAGTAAAGATTTTGATTTAGAGTTTGAGAAACTGCTTCAAGAAAGTGCCCGAGTCGCGGCCGAATTTGATGCAAGTGAAGAAGACAAAAACATAGATCAATCGCAAGAACTTTCTGAGCGCCATGCACTGCGCCGTGTTCAAGGCTTTTCAACTGAACTTCAGGATATTTCCGAAGCTGAATATCGCCAATTACAACTAGAACGAGTTATCCTAGTTGGTGTGTGGACTGAAGGCACGATCAAGGATGCCGAAAATTCTTTGGCAGAATTAAAAGCCTTGGCCGAAACTGCAGGGTCAGAAGTTCTGGAAGGTTTGATTCAACGACGAGATAAACCAGATCCCGCGACATACATTGGTTCTGGAAAAGTCCTCGAACTCAAGCAGGTTGTAATGTCCACTGGCGCAGACACAGTTGTGTGCGATGGTGAGCTATCGCCATCACAACTTCGACAGCTCGAAGATAAGTTAAAAGTAAAAGTTGTAGATCGAACTGCGCTGATCCTTGATATTTTTGCTCAGCATGCCAAGAGCAAAGAAGGTAAAGCTCAAGTTGAACTGGCTCAAATTGCTTACCTGCTTCCACGTTTGCGTGGTTGGGGTGATTCGCTGTCGCGCCAGGTAGGTGGTCGAGCTGCAGGTGGTGCAGGTATTGGTGGACGCGGACCAGGTGAAACAAAGATAGAAACTGATCGACGTCGTATTAGAGACAAGATGGCAAAACTTCGACGCGAGATCGCCGAGATGAAGATATCTCGCGACACCAAACGCCAAGAACGACGCAGATTCAATATTCCATCGGTGGCAATTGCTGGGTACACAAACGCAGGCAAGTCCTCATTACTCAACAAATTGACCGATGCCGGAGTTTTAGTTGAAAACGCACTCTTTGCGACGCTGGATCCGACCGTCCGCAAGACGCAGACGAGTGATGGTCGAATCTACACATTGAGCGACACTGTTGGCTTTGTGCGACACCTGCCACATCAACTCATTGATGCCTTTAAATCAACGCTTGAAGAAGTATCTGAATCAGATTTGATCGTGCATGTTGTTGATGGGTCGCATCCTGATCCATTTGAACAGATCAAAGCAGTCCGCCTGGTTATTGATGAGATCGGTGGAAAGGATATTCCCGAGATCATCGCCATCAATAAGGTTGATATTGCAGATCCAAATGTCATCATGGAAATTCTGCGTAAAGAACCTAATAGCTATGCGTTTTCAGTACGTACGGGTTTTGGTGTAGAAGGTTTACTTCATGCAATTGAAAGTTCACTTCCTCGTCCATCTGTTGAAATTAACGTAGTGATTCCTTATGACAGAGGAGATTTGGTGCACGCCATTCATGAACGGGGTGAGATTTTCTCCGAGCAGTACATTGCAGAAGGAACCTCAATTCATGCCCGTGTAGATGGTGGACTAGCGCAGAGAATCGAAAAATCTCAGCAATGAGTGGGGAATAACCCCGACACGCCGAGTGTTATAGAGCATGGAAGGCTTGAAGTGCGCCATGATGCGCCCGCAAGCACTAATTGAAGAGTTAAAGTCGAGAGACTAAAAGGCGGTGAGAGCAATGGCAACAGATTACGACACACCCAGAAAAACTGATGAGGAACTTCATGAGGAGTCTCTAGAAGAACTCAAGGCTAAGCGTGTTGATGCTCAATCCGGTCAAATCGATGTTGACGAAGCCGAAGCTGCTGAAAACCTAGAACTTCCGGGTGCAGATCTTTCAGGTGAAGAACTTGCTGTTCGAGTTGTTCCAAAGCAAGTTGATGAGTTCACATGCTCTCGTTGTTTCTTGGTGCATCACATGACTCAGTTAGCTAAAGGTGAAGGCGCTAAAGCTGTTTGTAAAGAGTGCAACTAACTCTTAAGTGCTTTAAGTAGTTCTTGTCCGTTATTTGTCGTGATTAACCAGTACGGAGTTTTGTCTCGGGCATCTGATACCTGAAGCTTTATTCCTTTGCTGCTCCAAAATCTAATTGCAAGATATGCCAAGGGATCTGCATCTCTGGTGCGAATTAACTTCACTTCGGAAGAAGAAAGAACAGTTACTTCTCCAATGTATTTGTGCTCGATAGAAGCCCCGCCGACCCGTAAATGAGTTTGGTCGACCTCAATCTTGAGCGCAGTTTTGAAGTACAAATAAATGAGCCAAAGGGTCAAAACACCAAAGGTGATCAGCGCAGGTGTATTTCCAAGGGCTGCCCATACCGATAGGACCAAGGAAAGAAACAAGAAGTACACAAAGGCAACAAGCCATAGTGGTGCACGTATCACTTCTTTATAACTCAAACCCTTTTCGGTCATGGGGATTACCGTATCCGATATTGGAGGAGTAAAGTTCAGGTATGGCACGTATTCCAAGTACGACCGCTCCTGACGGAGCGATGATCCCGGAAAGACATCCGAAAGCTCCAGCAATCGGTAGCAAAATTCCATCTCACTTTGGTCATTGCTTTGGCTGCGGAGAACTTCATCCAACTGGCCTTCATCTAGTTGCATACGCAGGTCAAGGCATGGATGTCACTGCAGAATTTACAGTCAGTGAAAATCATCAGGGCGCTCCGGGACTTGCTCATGGGGGACTGCTGTCCTTAGCTTTTGATGAGGCACTTGGAAAACTCATGTGGTTGTTGCGAGCACCAGCGGTGACTGGGCGTCTAGAAACAGATTTCTTAAAGCCAGTACCGGTGGGATCAACACTTCATATCAGTGCTCAGATCACGGGTCAGGTCGACCGAAAGGTTTACACCGAAGCAATAGGTCGCTTGAACTCACCTGATGGTGAAATTGCAGTAAAGGCAGCTGCGCTATTTATCGTCGTCAGCATGGATCACTTTTTGAATAATGCACCTAAAGAATACTTAGAGCAGTTAGCAAAAACCCCAGAACTTATGGCTTATTTAGATGCAACCTTTGGGGTTAATCCATAATCATGAGCAATGTTCAAGTTTTGATTACGCGTTTGGATGAATCGATCCCGCTTCCACGTTATGCAAAAGGTGGAGATGCCGGTGCGGACATTGTTTCTAGAATTGATATCACTTTAAAGCCAGGTGAAAGAGCCCTTGTCCCAACTGGAATTTCAATCGCTTTACCCGATGGATACGCAGCTTTTGTGCATCCGCGTTCAGGTCTAGCCATTAAGCACGGCGTGACCATGCTTAATGCGCCGGGAACAGTGGACGCGGGCTTTAGAGGCGAATTGCAGTGCATCATGATCAACCATGATCAACACGAGTCTATAACTTTCAAAAAGGGCGATCGCATTGCTCAGCTAGTAATTCAAAAAGTAGAGCTTGCCGAATTTGTTGAAGTAAAGGATTTGCCAGGTTCAGGACGCGGCACCGATGGTTTTGGATCAACGGGTCGCGCATGAGCCAACATGACGAGGATCGTGACAAAGTAGTTAATGCTTTAGGCGGTAAAAAAGGGCTGATTGATTCCGGTGTCCCATCAGTAGTTTTCCTGATTGTCTTTAACTTCACCAAAGATGTTAATTCTGCAGTCTTGTCCGCACTTTCTTTATCAATTGTCTTAGCAATCTTTCGCTTGATCAAAAAAGATACTATTCAGCATTCAGTCTCTGGCGTAATCGGTGTCTTAATTTGTGCTTACTTTGCAAATCGCAGCGGAAATGCAACGGATTTTTATATTCCAAAGTTGCTTACAAATCTTGGATACGGAACGGTTTACTTGATTGCAAACCTTGTTGGCTGGCCGATTTTGGGTCTTGTCTTGGGGCCATTGCTCGGAGAAAATTTTACGTGGCGCAATAATCCAGCTCGAAAGAAGATGTATATCAAAGCAAGTTGGCTGTGGGTTGCGATGTTCTTTGTGCGAATCGCTGTTCAGTATCCGATTTATAAGAGCGGAAACGTCAATCTGTTAGGTACGGTAAATCTGGCAATGGGTTATCCGTTGTTTTTCATTACTGCGTATGCAACATGGTTGGTCATCAAGGCCGGACCGCCTGCTCAAAAAGTTGCTAATTAAGAGATAAAGCAGGCTTTAATCTGAGCTTCGGCATCGGCCGATGCAACAAAGAGAAGCTCATCACCGGCGATAAAGACATCATGTGCTTTGGCGGTGATCACACGGCCATCACGCACGATTGCAGCCAGTGCAGCGTTTTCCGGAAGTTCAATTTCTTCAACTGTTTTTCCAATACATGCTGAACCGTCTGGAAGCGTAAGTTCTACAAGGTTTGCTTGGCCTTTTCTAAATGAGAATAAGCGAACAACATCGCCAACACTTACAGCTTCTTCGACAAGGGCGGCGATAATTCGCGGTGTAGATACCGCAACATCGACACCCCATGATGAATCAAAGAGCCATTCATTTTTTGGATGATTAATTCTGGCCACAACTCGTGGAACGCCGTATTCAGTCTTACCCAGTAGCGACGTCACAAGATTTGCCTTGTCATCACCGGTTGCAGCGACCAAAACCTGGCAGTTATTGAGGTGTGCGTTATCTAGTGACGTAATCTCACAAGCGTCAGCCATCAGCCATTCAGCATCTGGCACGCTCTCTAATTTCAAAGCCTTTGGATCCTTGTCGATCAAGAGGACTTGATGACCATTATCCAAAAGTTCGCGAGCAATAGCTCGTCCAACATTTCCGGCTCCAGCAATTGCAATTCTCATTAACGTTCACCTTCTGGGCCACTTGCAAGAATTTCTTCGGTTCGAGCAACATCATTATCTGAAACCATCACGTGAACCAGGTCGCCTTGCTGCAAAACAGTGTGCTCATCTGGGATTAAGCCTTCACCCAGTCGAGTAATAAAGGCCACGCGAGCAGGTGTCATTGCATCAATAAGTAGTGTTGGGCGTCCGTACCAATCATCCTGAGGATGAACTTCGCATAGCTGCACCATTCCGGTTGCATCGCGCCACTCGGAACGAGAACCTTCAGGTGCTAGACGACGCAAGATTTGATCTGTAGCCCACAAAACAGTTGCGACAGTAGGGATGCCTAGACGTTGGTAAATTTCAGCTCGGCCTGGATCGTAGATTCGCGCAACAACGTTTTGTACTCCATAAGTTTCGCGAGCAACACGAGCCGCCAAAATATTTGAATTATCACCATTACTAACAGCTGCAAAGGCATCAGCATCTTGAATGCCAGCTTCTAGAAGTGTGTCTCTATCAAAGCCAACACCTGTGACGGTACGACCTTTAAAGTTTGGACCTAAGCGGCGGAAAGCTTCGCGGGCTTGATCGATGATGGAAACGGTATGCCCAGCGGCTTCGAGTTCGATGGCCAAAGAAGAACCAACTCGACCGCAACCCATGATTACTACGTGCACAGGAAGTAACTTACACCCATAAACTTCCTTCCATGGCATCAAACAAGATTTCAACGCTAAAAACTGGTGATTTGATCGATGTCACTATTGAAAAAGTCGCGCACGGGGGACATTTTATTGCCCGCCATAACGGGGCGGTTATCTTTGTGCGCCACGCTATTCCCGGCGAGCAGTGCACCATTGAAATCACTAGTACGGGTTCATCCTTTAACCGCGCAGATGTCGTTTCGGTTGCGCAACCTTCAGAGTTTAGAGTTCAACCTCCCTGCCAGTATGCACATCGCTTGGGGTGCGGTGGCTGCGATTTCCAGCACATTGCACCAGCTCATCAGAGAACTCTCAAATCTGATGTCATTACTGAACAGTTTTCTAGAATTGCAAAAAAAGAATTGCGCGTCGAAGTTGAAGAAGTAGGAGATTCGCTTGGTTGGCGAACTCGCGCCATCGCGACAACAAATCGAAATGGAAAATTAGGTTTTTACAAATCTCGATCTCATTCGATCGCCCCGGTAGATAATTGCATTATTTGCGTGAAGGGCATGAATTTTTCCGAAATTGCAGCACGCCCGCTCAAAGGTGATGTAAGAGTAGAAATAAGTGCATCAAGTACGGGTGAGCGAACCATCGCTTTAGCTCCAACACGCGGTGAAGAAAAGGCCAGAATTACCGAGGGTCATAATGTCTTGCACGAGATTGTTCATGGAAGAACTCTTGAAGTTAGTCAGGATTCATTTTGGCAGAGCCATGTAAGAGCACCCGAAGTTCTAACTGATGTAGTTCTGGAGTTTGCAAAACTTAAATCTGCAGAACATGTACTAGACCTATACGGAGGCGTTGGACTGTTTACTGCCGCAATAATTGACGCGGTTGGTCCAGCAGGTCATGTAGATCTAATTGAAGGTAGCAAAGTTGCAACAGAGGATGCGCGAAGAAACTTTGCTGCATTTAAAAACATAACTATTGCTACCGGAGATGTGGCCAAACTTTTACCGCGAGTCACATCTGCAGATGTCGTTGTTCTAGATCCACCACGCGAAGGTGCCGGCAAAGAGGTAACCGCGCAGATAACGGCGTTAAATCCGCGAGCTATTGTGTATGTGGCGTGTGACCCTGCTGCCCTTGCCAGAGATACCTCATATCTTGAAGATCACAGTTATTCATTGGTGAAATTGCGTGCTTTTGATCTCTTTCCTATGACACATCACATCGAATGTGTTGCCCTGTATGAGCGTGCTGAGGTATCTTGAGCGCTGGTTACGCGCATCGACGAAAGGCAAATAATGAGTAAAAACTCTTTCAACGCAAAGAAGAATTTAGAGGTTGCGGGTAAGAGTTTCGAGATATTTGATATCTCGCAGATCGATGGTGCGGCAACTCTCCCCTATAGCCTCAAGGTTTTGCTCGAGAATTTACTGCGCACCGAAGATGGTGCCAACATCACGGCTGAGCACATCAAATCTCTTGCTTCGTGGGACCCAGCTGTTGAGCCTGATACAGAAATTCAATTCACTCCAGCTCGCGTGATCATGCAGGATTTCACTGGCGTTCCATGTGTTGTCGATCTAGCAACAATGCGTGAAGCGATCGTTGATCTTGGGGGAGATCCTTCAAAGGTTAATCCACTTGCACCTGCCGAACTAGTTATCGATCACTCAGTTATCGCAGACAAGTTTGGAACTAAGGATTCTTTCGAGCAAAACACTGATATCGAATACGAACGCAATCAAGAGCGTTACCGTTTCTTGCGTTGGGGCCAGACCGCTTTTGATGAGTTTAAAGTTGTTCCACCCGGAACTGGAATTGTTCACCAAGTAAATATTGAATATCTAGCGCGTGTAGTTATGACGCGAACCGTCGAAGGAACACTACGAGCATATCCAGACACCGTAGTTGGAACAGATTCACACACAACGATGGTCAACGGACTCGGAGTCCTTGGCTGGGGCGTTGGCGGAATCGAAGCCGAGGCGGCATTGCTTGGCCAACCAGTTTCAATGTTGATTCCACGCGTTGTCGGCTTCAAGCTGACTGGAGAACTTCCACTTGGAACAACTGCAACAGACATGGCTCTGACAATTACCGAGATTCTGCGCAAGGTCGGCGTCGTAGGCAAGTTTGTTGAATTCTTTGGAACAGGTGTTACATCAGTTCCGATGGCTAACCGAACCACAATCGGAAATATGAGCCCTGAATACGGATCAACATGTGCGATTTTCCCAATCGATGAAGAAACTCTTCGCTACTTGCGTCTAACAGGTCGAAGCGATGAACAAGTCGCCTTGGTTGAAAAGTATGCAAAGAGTCAGGGAATGTGGCATGACCCTTCAGTTGAACCACGTTTTTCTCAAGTAGTAGAACTTGATCTATCAACGGTTGTTCCTTCTATTTCTGGTCCAAAGCGTCCACAAGACCGAATTTCTCTCAGTGATTCAAAGATGGCTTATGAAAAGATTGTTCCTAGCTACTACGGTGAAAAAACCAACAAGGGCGAAGTCTCAGCTGGATCAACTCGCGTAAAAAATGGTGATGTTGTTATCGCCTCGATTACATCGTGCACAAACACCTCTAACCCATCTGTAATGATTGGTGCGGCTTTACTTGCAAAGAAAGCGGTTGAAAAAGGACTGAAATCAAAGCCTTGGGTTAAAACCACTTTGGCACCAGGGTCAAAGGTTGTTACTGATTACTATGATCGCGCAGACCTTACAAAGTACATGGAAGCGCTTGGCTTTAACCTTGTTGGTTATGGTTGCGTGACATGTATCGGAAACTCAGGTCCGCTTCCAATTGAGATCAGCAAGGCAATCAACGAGTCAGATCTAGCAGTTACTGCAGTTCTTTCTGGAAACCGTAACTTTGAGGGCCGAATTAGCCCAGATGTAAAGATGAACTACCTAGCTTCTCCACCACTTGTCGTCGCGTATGCAATTGCAGGAACCATGGATCATGATTTCGAAAGTGATTCCTTAGGTAAGGACTCAGCTGGAAATGATGTATTCCTTAAGGATATTTGGCCAACACCTCAAGAGATCCAATCGGTGATTGATTCTTCAATTTCATCAGAGATGTTTACCAAGGATTACGCAACGGTTTTTGAAGGCGATCATCGCTGGAAATCGCTTGCAACACCTACGGGCAAAGTTTTCGAATGGGATCCAAAATCCACATATGTTCGAAAGCCACCGTACTTTGAAGGCATGCCAAAGAACCCAACTCCAGTCACTGATATTTCAGGCGCACGAGTGCTTGCAGTTCTAGGTGATTCAGTAACAACTGACCACATTTCACCAGCTGGAAATATCAAGGCGGATTCACCAGCGGGTAAGTATTTAGCTGAACACGGCATCGAACGCACAGATTTCAATTCTTATGGTTCACGCAGAGGTAATCACGAAGTAATGATTCGTGGAACCTTCGCCAATATTCGCCTGAAGAACTTGCTACTAGATGGCGTAGAAGGTGGATTTACTCGCAACTTCTTAGCTAACGGCGACCAGACAACGATTTACGACGCATCAGTTGCTTACCAAGCCGCAGGTGTTCCGCTAGTTATCTTGGCTGGAAAAGAGTACGGATCTGGTTCTTCACGTGACTGGGCTGCAAAGGGAACTGCATTGCTTGGCGTACGCGCTGTCATTGCCGAAAGCTTTGAACGTATTCACCGTTCCAACTTGATCGGAATGGGAGTCCTGCCATTGCAGTTTAAGGATGGCGAAACTGCAGCAACCTTGGGATTAGATGGAACCGAAGTATTTTCGATTTCCGGAATTACCGCCCTTAATGATGGGGGAGTTCCAAAGGAGCTAACCGTTACCGCAGGAGATAAGAAATTTACTGCAAAGGTTCGTATCGATACACCTGGTGAGGCCGACTACTACCGTCACGGTGGAATCATGCAGTACGTCCTTCGTTCATTGTTGGTTGAGTAACTTCTTACTCTCTCACGATGAAAATTAATATCCTGTCGCCAGATGAACTTCGGGCAATGAGCCCTGAAGAATTAACGGCGCTGGCTGCTGATATTCGCGAATTCCTGATTGAGAAAGTTTCTCGCACCGGGGGACACCTTGGCCCGAATCTTGGTGTTGTCGAGTTAACGATTGCCATACATAGAGTTTTTCATTCTCCGCGAGACATTGTTCTTTTTGATACTGGACACCAGTCGTATGTGCACAAAATCCTTACAGGTCGAGCAGACCAATTTGATCTTTTGCGCCAACGCGATGGAATCTCGGGTTACCCAAATCGGCGTGAGAGCGAACATGATGTAATTGAAAACTCTCATGCATCAACAGCTTTGTCGTGGGCGGATGGAGTCTCTCGCGGCTTTTCATTAACTGGCCAACCTGATCGTCATGTGGTGGCTGTTGTTGGAGATGGCGCTTTAACCGGTGGAATGTCTTGGGAAGCGCTTAACAATCTCTCGCCAGAATCAGATAGAAATTTAGTTATAGTCGTAAACGATAATGAACGCTCATATTCGCCAACGATCGGTGGATTAGCTACCTATTTAACAACTTTACGTGCAAGCAAAGAGTACGAGCGCATTTTGAGCCGCGGCAAGAGAATGCTGCACAACACTCCATTTGTTGGAAAGTACATTTACGGCACCCTGCATGGAATCAAGAAGGGCATGAAAGACATGCTCGCACCACAGGGCATGTTTGAAGATCTTGGTTTCAAATACTTAGGCCCAATTGATGGTCACGATATCGAGGCCATGGAAAAAACTTTACAGATGGCCAAGGAGTTTGGTTCTCCTGTAATTGTGCACGCGATTACTGAAAAGGGTCGCGGATACAAACCAGCACTCGATGACATGGCAGAAAAGTTCCATGCAGTTGGAATTGTGGATCCCGTTACAGGTAAACCACTGAAAGCTTCAGCTCCTTCTTGGACCAATGTATTTTCTGAGGAAATCACCCAGATTGGTCGAGAAAATCCTAAAGTTGTTGCAATCACCGCAGCAATGCTTGGACCTACGGGCTTAGATAAGTTTGCACAGAGTTTTCCTGAAAGAACTATTGATGTTGGAATTGCCGAACAACACGCGGTAACAAGTGCAGCAGGCCTTGCCTATGCAGGTGTCCACCCTGTAATTGCAATCTATTCAACTTTCTTAAATCGTGCCTTTGATCAATTGTTGCTAGATGTTGCTTTACACAACGCCGGAGTTACATTTGTTTTGGACCGAGCTGGAATCACTGGCGATGATGGTCCATCTCATCACGGAATTTGGGATCTGGCGCTGACCGGCATAGTTCCTCGCATGCATGTTGGTGCACCACGTGATGGCGCACGCGTAAAGGAATTGCTACGTCAGTGCATAGCTATCGATAACGCACCATCGATGATCCGTTTTCCAAAGGGTGCAATACCTGCAGATATTCCGGCACTTGAACGTGTCGATGGGATAGACGTTTTGCATCGCGGAGATTCCAATCAAGTTCTTGTGATCAGCATCGGATCTATGGCTGCTATGGCGCTAGAGGTGGCACAGCTGGCCCACAAAGAATCAATAGAAGTAACTGTGATTGACCCATTGTGGGTTAAGCCAATTTCTTCCAATCTCACCGCGCTATGTGCCAAATACTCCACTGTGGTTGTGATGGAGGATGGAATCAAGCACGCAGGTATCGCCAGCACAATTTCTGAAAGCTTAAGTGAAGCTGGCAGCCCATGCGTCGTGCATTCAATTGGTGTACCACTGGAATTCATTGAGCATTCAAAGCGCAACGAAATTTTGGAAGATCTAAAAATCACCCCTGCTGCAATTGTGCAACAGATTGCAGGGTGGATTTCCTAGATTTATGGAAGGGAAGCAACTCCCTTTTCATGGAAACGCTTACCTGTAACAGATTCGCTAATTCCTTCACGATCCAAGTACGGCAAAATTCCACCCAAGTGCATTGGCCATCCAGCGCCCATCAACATGCAGAGATCAATTTCTGCAGGAGTTGTAACAACGCCTTCATCTAGCATCATGCGAGCTTCTTCAGCTAACGCCTTAAGTGCTCGTGAACGAACCTGTTCAGCTGTCGATGGGGTAGTTCCCTTTTCAATCAATGCAATGGCTGCAGGGTTTGCACTCACGGCACCATTTTCGCCCTTGATGTAGAAGTTACGAACCCCCTCTTTCACCATACGTTGCATAGTTGGTGAAATTCGGTAGCGAGGCCCAAGGTTGTTATGCAAAGTTTCAGAAACATGTAGCGCAACGCCAGGACCAACCAAATCTAGCAATTGGAATGGGGACATTGGGAAACCGATCTCCATCATTGCAGCATCTGCAACTTCTGGTGATGTTCCTTCATCGACAGCATCGGTTACTTCACCCATGAAACGAGTCAGTAGTCGGTTCACAACAAATCCAGGTGCATCCTTACAAATGATCATGGTCTTCTTCAGCTCTTTACCGACTGCGATCGCGGTTGCGGTAGTTGCATCATCAGTTGTTGATGTACGAGCAACTTCAAGCAACGGCATCACTGCCACTGGGTTAAAGAAGTGGAAACCAACAACTCGCTCTGGATTCTTCAAGCCCTCAGTCATGCGCTCAACTGATAAAGATGATGTATTTGTCGCAAGCACGCATTCGGCAGAGACAATACTTTCTAGCTTCTTGAAAAGCTCTTGCTTAAGCGAAAGCTCTTCGAAAATCGCCTCGATAATGAAGTCACAACCAGCAAAAACTGATTGATCGGCAGTGCCTGTAACAAGCAGCGCTAAACGCCCAGCTGATTCTGGACTCATGCGCTTCTTTTCAACTAACTTAGCGAGCTCATTTCTTACCCACGCAACGCCCTTGTCGGCACGCTCTTGATCAATATCTGTCATTACGACAGGGCACTTAAGGTTTCGTACCAAAAGCAAAGCCAACTGTGATGCCATTAAACCTGCACCTACAACGCCAACTTTAGTCACCTTGCGAGCAAGGGCTGGCTTTGGAGCACCTTCAACCTTTTTGCGCTTCTTCTGGATCAGATTGAAAGCGTACAAAGATGAACGAAGTGGATCTGACATAGTTAAATCAGCAAGCACTTGATCTTCAGCATCAAAACCTTCACCTAGCGTATTGCTCTTAGCCGCAGCGATTAGTTCTAGCGCCTTCATCGGAGATGCAATTGTTGCTCCACCGTACTTCTTGAGAGCTGCAGCTCTGCCTGTTGCAAGAGCGCTTTCCCACGCTGGATCATTGCTGTAATCAGGACGTTCGATTTTTGTTGTTCCGTTAAGGACTCCAACTGCAAAACCGATAGAACGTTCGATGAAGTCTGCTGGCTCAAATACTGAATCAACTACTCCGAGCTTCAGCGCATCCTTAGCTTTCATCATCGTGTTGTTGTTCAGTGCGTTCAGCATGATTACCTGAACGGCACGCTCTGGCCCAATCAATTTAGGCAAGATTGTCGCGCCGCCCCAACCTGGAACAAGTCCAAGGAAAACTTCTGGCAAAGCGGTAAAGGCGGTCGATGCCAATGTGCGGTAGTGGCAATGCAAACCGACTTCTAGACCTCCGCCAAGTGCTAGCCCGTTGATAAATGCAAAGGTAGGAATTTTTGATTCACCAAGACGACGGAAAACATCATGACCTAATTTACCGATTGCAAGGGATTGACTGCGATCACTTATGAAAGAAAGTGCAGAAAGATCAGCACCGGCAGCAAAAATAAATGGCTTGCCTGTAATTGCAATTGCCGCAGGGTTGCGACCGATGGCATCGGTGATTGCTGCATCAAGGGCCATGACCGATTGCGCTCCGAAAGTATTAGGACGATTGTGATCAAGACCGTTATCTAAGGTAATCAAAGCCATGACACCTTTACCGCCAAAGGCAGAGAGGTCAACTTCTCGGACTAGTGCATTGGTTACAACCTCTTCAGGTGCTCCAGCTGGAAGAGTGATATCTGCGCTCATAATTACTTAGCTCCCTTAAAATTTGGGTTTTCCCAGATAACTGTTCCACCCATTCCGAGTCCAATACACATAGTTGTAATTCCATAACGAACCTCAGGTTGTGATTCAAAGGTACGAGCAAGATTAAGCATTAAACGCACACCTGATGATGCAAGTGGGTGCCCAACAGCAATTGCACCGCCGTAAGGATTTACTCGAGGATCATCATCTGCAATTCCAAAGTGATCCAAGAAAGCAATTACTTGCACCGCAAAAGCTTCATTAACTTCAAAAGCACCGATATCTTCGATCTTTAGCCCAGATTGCTTTAGCGCCTTGATAGTTGAAGGAACAGGTCCATATCCCATGATCTCTGGTTCAACACCGGCAAATGCATAAGTAACCATCTTTGCTTTAATTGTTAAACCAAGTTCAAGAGCTTTCTCTTCGCTAGCAAGAATTGCAGCGGTTGCTCCATCATTGAGTCCAGAAGAGTTTCCCGGAGTCACACGACCTGCAGGACGAAATGGTGTCTTAAGCCCAGCAAGACCTTCCATTGTTGTTTGTGGACGTGGCGCTTCATCAGCAGTTGCAACTGTCCAGCCAAGTTCAGCACTACGCGCTGCGGTTGGAATCAAATCACGTTGAATTTTTCCTTCGGCATACGCCTTTGCAGTTTTTACTTGTGAATTCATTGCATAGCGATCGGCGCGTTCTTTAGTTAATTGTGGAAAGCGATCATGCAAACGTTCTGCTGTTGCGCCCATGGCAAGTGCATCTTGTTCAACAATGCGTTCTGCAAGGTAGCGGGGATTTGGATCCATACCTTCACCCATTGGGTGGTTACCCATGTGCTCAACACCGCCAGCAATGGCAATCTCATTTGTTCCCATAGCAATTGCACCAGCAATTGTTGTTACAGCGGTCAACGCACCTGCGCACCATCGGTCAACTGAATATCCAGGGACTGTGTTTGGTAAACCTGACAACAGCGCAGCACTTCGCCCGATATTCATTCCTTGATCTCCTGTTTGTGTAGCTGCAGCAATTGCAACATCTTCAATAGCTGCCGGATCAATTTGTGGATTGCGCTCTAGTAAACCGCGGATTGCGCGGACTAGAAGATCGTCGGCTCGAGTACCGGCATACATGCCGCCGGCTTTTCCAAATGGTGTACGGACGGCATCAACGAGGACAACTGTGCGAGTCATGGCGCTTCCTTTTCTAGGTGTTCTAGCTCTGCGCCATATGTTACTCGTCAGTATCAGTTTGTGACAGTACCTGCTTCAGCCTCTTCGGTCACCGGTTCAGTAACTTCGACCGGGATGGGTTCACGCTCAAGCAGGGCAGCTGCCAATGACGGAGCCACTAAATCGATCTGCCACTGTCTGGCACCTAATTCAGACAAAGCACTTTCAACCAGTGAAACTGACAAAGTTGATGTCGCGCCGACCGGTGGCTTCCAACAAACCCGTCGAACATGTTCAGGGGTGATCAAGTTTTCTACCGGAATCTGATTTTCTTGAGCAATCAGTTCGATTGCAGCACGGGCATGAGACAAGGGAGCAAATTTTTCGGGGAACTTGTCTCGCCACAATTTGATGGGAGGCAAAGTATCTGCATTGGTTCGCATGCTTGGCCATTGATCTTCAGGTAAAGCCACGGCACTAGCAATGGAATCTAGCCACAGTTGAAGATTTTCTATCCACCTAGCCCGCAGACCCATAGGCCGCAAACATTTTTCAAACTCTTTCTTAGTTGTTGGCACCGCGATCGCCAGTTCAACAATTGCTGAGTCATTAAGTAATTTGCCTGCCGCGATATCTTGCTTGGATGCAATTTCGTCTCGAGCAATCCATAGAGACTTAATCACTGCTAGCTGATCACGTCTTTTGATCTTGTGCATACCTGACGTTCTGCGCCATGGATCGACTCGAGGTGGCGCTGGTGGAGCCTTTAGAATCGATGCAAACTCCTCTAGCGCCCACGGCAACTTCTTTGCATCCTCTAAAATTTTGTACATGTGATTACGCAATTCCACCAGAAGTTCAACATCAAGAGCGGCATATGTCAGCCAATCTTTTGGCAAAGGTCTGGCAGACCAATCTGCAGCACTGTGTTCTTTGGCAAGTAAGACGCCCATGATCGATTCAAGTAAAGGACCCAAACCTACTCGCGGTAAACCAGCGATTCTTCCTGCTAATTCAGTGTCAAAAAGCTTTACGGGATTTATCCCAAGTTCACGCAAACACGGTAGATCTTGGGTACTTGCATGCAGAATTACTTCATCGGTGTTCAGAAGATTGTTAAGGTCGATGAAAAGTTTGTGGCCAGGGCCAAAGGGGATGGGATCGATTAAGTGCAGACCGCCATCTGTTCTTTTAATCTGAATCAAATATGCCCGTGCGCTATACCTAAAGCCCGACGCCCGTTCTGCATCGACGGCAAAAGGCCCCGTACCTTGAGCTAATTGTTCGAGAGCTTGTCCAAAGGCTTCTTCGGTATCGATGATGTCGGGGGTGCCTGCACTTGGTTGCAGAAGTGGAACAGCAACTATCTCTTCGCTCATAACTAGCGCCTGCGCGACGAGGAAATTGCTGAAACTCCTTCAGGTACCGGAGCTAAACCAGCGACCTCGGAAATCAAATTACACCAACTGACAATGTGATTAATGATTTCTTTTGGATCATTAACAATCGGCGTCCAGGATGCACGAATTTCAATTTCAGCTTCATTGTTGCGCGGAGACAACTTTCCAAAAGAAGCACTACTAACTCGAGTGACAGTTCCACTCGGTGAGTTATATGCGCATCCATTTGATTCAAGAGATTCTAGAAACCAGCTCCAGCCGACTTCTGGAAGAAGCGGATCTTCTTGCATGATTGGATCAACATCGGCGCTCACAAAGGTTACGCACCTGAATTCACCATCCCATGTCGCTTGCCCACCTGGCTCATGCAGCAAAACAAAGCGGCCATTAGCAATCTCATCTTCTTGATCTGCTAGAAGTCCGTTAGAAACATCAACTGAAAATGCGAAGGAGAAAGTCGCTAGTTTTTGGGGAGCAGGAACTTCAGTCAAACTTAATTCAGCTCTTGGGGTTACGGTGCGAAGATGATCAATTAAACGCTCAAAACCATTCGCATCCACTGTCTAAGGATAAAGATGCTAGAGCCTGAAACTTGGGAGGCGGGGCGGTAACCTTGCGTCTATGGCATCACTCTTGGCACTGCTATCAAGTGCACTGTGGGGAACAGCTGACTTCTTTGCAGGTCGCCTTAGTAAGAAGCATCACCCATTTGCCGTATTAGGTTTTTCCCAGGTCATAGGTCTGGCCGTTGGGTTATTGATAGTTCTTGTTTCCGGAGACTTACATGGACGCGCCTTTGGAGTTGATGGATATCTTCTATCCGGTGCCATAGCAGGATTGTTTGGTTACATCGGCTTAGCCTGTTTATACGAGGGACTTTCAACAGGACGCATGGGAGTCGTCGCACCGATAAGTTCAATGAGTGCTGTTATTCCGCTGGTGTATGCAATTGTGACCGGCGACAAACTTTCCGTGATCGCATCGGCAGGAATTGTCATCGCTTTAGTAGGCGTCTTCTGTGCGAGTGGTCCCGAACTTTCAAATGGCTTGCCAATCAAACCGTTATTTTTAGCGCTGGGTGCAGCAGCAGGTTTTGGAATGTCACTCACTTTTATATCTATCGGTTCGCAGGAAAGTGCCTTACTTACGATGGTATCTATGCGTGGTGCAACATTTTTTGTGACTATTGCACTGGCACTAAAGTTTAGAACAACTGGCAAGTTTTCAAAGAAAGATCTTCCGATTCTGATCTTTATCGGAGCAGCAGATTTCCTTGCCAATCTACTGCTTGGTGTCGCAACTACTAAGGGACTTGTTTCCATTGCGATGGTTTTCGGATCCCTATATCCAATTGCCACCGCACTTTTAGCGTTCAAGTTCTTACATGAAAGATTGCACAAAGTTCAATATGTTGGAATCGTATTGGCAGTTACTGGTGTTTCCTTAATCTCAGCTTTTTAATTGCGGGCTGAGTAAAAAACTGTTCCTGATTCTTCGCGTTTATCAATGTGTGAAAAGTGAGAAAGTAGTTGCTTGATATCTATGGGGTCTTCGCCGCCAGTTGCAGGAGTCACGCTGAGTTCGAGTTGATCAATTTTCTTATGTTCAAGTAACTCATTGATCATCGAAATTCCGCCCTCGATCAAGATTTTTTCTCCAAAGAGTGCTCGAGCTTTATCAACAGCCATAACTGGCGAACAGTTCCAGAACAAAGCCAAGTGATTGCCCTGAACTGGGTTAACAAGTGATCTAGAGATAACTACAAGGGGGACAGGTGTTCGGTTGTAAGGCTCATGACGGGCAGTATTTCCACCGACGATGATTACATCGACTTCGCGCCGACGTTGCAGAAAGGCCTTTCGATCCTCGGGGGAACTAATCCCGGCAGACCTGCTTTCTTTGGAAGTCGAGCCATCGCTGCCAACTACTAAAGTTGCAACAACGCTCACGTGTCCAAGTATTACTTACCTACCGTAATTCTTGTCAGTGGCTCTCTGTACCTTTATTTCATGATCATTGATTGCTCGACCTGCACCATGGCTGCGATTGCATGTAATACATGTGTGGTCTCTTTCTTTCTCGATAACATCTCACAGATCAGCGATGAGACTGTGGACGCGTTGACCGTGCTTGCTGAGAGTGGCCTGACACCACCTTTGCAATTTAACGCTCGCACCGCCTAGCAAGGCTCAAATTCACAGCCGAATTAGCCTTGTTGAGGTTGAGAGGTGGGTCTAGGCGCGGTTAGCCTTGCCCCTATGTCTTTCTGGCTGCGCATTATGACCGCCTTAGCGGTGATGGCTGGCGTTTTAGCGCCGGTCAGTGCGTCAGGCGCGCAAACTTTGGCGCAGGTTCAAGCCAAGATTCGCCAACTCGAAGAAGATGCCACCGCAGCAGCAGAGGGTGCCCAAGAGGCGAAAGTGAAGTTAGCCGCCTTAACCAAGACCCTTAATGGAATCAAAGCTAAAGCCGAGATTCAAGGCCAAACAGTTGCCGCTCTTCAAAAATCATTAGGCGCAATTGCCGTCGAACAGTACAAATCAGGTGGCTTCGGCCAAAGCTTCGAACTTCTGTTTTCATCTGACCCTTCCTTGTACCTCTCGTCTGCAGGTGCTTTAGATGCAATAACGCGTAGCAAATCTGTCCAGCTTCGTAAGTTTGAAACCGCGCAGCAAAGATTAAATGCGACCACCTTGACCGTAAACGACAAGTTAGCTCTGGTAGCTGCGGCCCAAAAGAAGTTAGCCGCTCAGTCTGCCTTAGCGCAAAAGAAGTTGGCCGAAGCGGAAAAACTTTTGTCTAAGTTAACTAAAGCAGAACGCGAACGTTTAGCAAGGCTGGCAGAAGATGAGGAAAACGCAGACCAGGCCTCATCATTAAAGGCTGCACAAAGTGCTACAGGAATTTCCGGACGAGCCGGAACTGCAATTAAGTATGCGTTGAAGCAGATCGGAGATCGATATGTCTTCGGTTCAGCTGGAATGGTTACCTGGGATTGTTCTGGATTAACAATGCGTGCATTTCAAGCTGCGGGAGTTTCACTTCCTCATTCATCCGCAGCACAATCTCGACTCGGCAAAAAAGTCTCACTCAACGCGCTTAAACCTGGTGATCTCTTGTTCTACGGTCGACCAGTGTCACACGTTGGAATTTATCTTGGTGGCGGAAAGATGGTTCATGCTCCGCGCTCTGGTTCGCGTGTAAAGGTGGCAGCAAGCGGATCGCTTGGAAGAAAACCTTTGGTAGGAGCTCGTCGTTTCTAGTCCAGTCCTGTTCGTTACTAATGACTTTGGTCCACGTGCGGGTGGAATTGAAACCTTTGTCATTGGTTTGATTGAGCGCAGACCATTTGGCAAGACAATTGTCTATACATCTGCGCAGACTGGTTCCGAAGAGTATGACAGAGCTTGGAAATCTGATTTTGGTGTAACGGTTATTCGAGATCGAGCCAAGATTTTGTTACCTACGCCTCGAGTTGCACGTAATGTGGCACGCATAATTAAAGAATCAGATATACAAGTTGCGGCCTTTGGCGCAGCTGCACCGTTGGGATTGTTATCTGCTTCAATGAAGAGAGCGGGTGTCCAAAAAACAGTGGCATTGACCCATGGCCATGAAGTCTGGTGGGCCAAGGTTTTTCCTTTCAACCTTGCCATGCGCCGTATAGGTTCGAGTATCGATTCACTGACTTTTTTGGGAGAGTTCACACAGCGAGCGATCTCGCGAGCTCTACCTGAGGCGGCTACCCAGCACATGGTAAAGATTGCGCCAGGTATCGATGTAGATCACTTCTGTCCGCAAGATTCGAATCAATTACGCAAAGAACTTAAGTTAAGCAATAAGCGAGTCATAGTTTCTGTTGGGCGCCTTGTGCACCGAAAAGGGCAGGATCACTTAATCCAATCAATGCCCGAGATTCTCAAGAGCGTTCCGGATGCACATATTTTGATGGTGGGGCAAGGTCCATACCTTTCGCATCTTAAGAAACTAGTTGAGAAGCTTCAACTAGTTGAGCATGTTAGCTTTATTGGAAGAATTCAGCATTCCCAGTTGCCGCAATACATTTGTGCTGGAGATGTTTTCGCCATGCCTTCACGTTCTAGATTTTTTGGGTTGGAAGTCGAAGGTTTGGGAATTGTATATCTAGAGGCAAGTTCATGCGGGTTACCAGTTATTGCAGGATCATCTGGGGGAGCACCAGATGCGGTCCTCGATGGTGTTACAGGATTTGTTGTAGATGGAGAAAACAACAATGAAATTGCTACCGCTGCAGTCAAACTACTGAACGATAGAGACGGGGCAAAAGCCATGGGTTTAGCTGGTCGAGAATGGATTATTGAAAACTGGCGCTGGCAGATTTGGTCAGAGCGTTTCAACAAACTTCTACAGTAAGAGTCCATGGTCTCGTGCAATTTTTGCCGCAGCGGTTCGGTTAGTGCACTGAAGTTTTCTCATTAGACCCGATATATGTGTTTTAACAGTCGAAATACTTATGAACAATCTTCTTGAAATTTCTATATTACTTGCACCTTCTGCCAACAAGTAAAGAACTTCGATTTCTCGTGGCGTTAAGTCAAAGTCTTGTTGTTGATCGGCGGTTAAACTGCTTGTGAATGTGCCGGGGTTTGAAAGTGCAAATGTGACCGAAGAGATAATTTCTGGCATTGATTGACTCTTTGATAGATAAGCGTTTGCGCCCGAACTTCGTGCAACCTTTATAAACTGGGCCGGGTCATTCATGGAAAGAATGATTATTGCGACATTGGTCGAGTGCTTACGAACCCATTGAACTACTTCTAGCCCAGATCCATCTGGAAGGTTTAAATCAACAATTATGGCTTCGGGGTTAAAAGCTGCAATCTTGGCCCGGGCTTCTCTCAGATTCCCAGCGGTTTCAATCGAATCAAACCCTTTGTCACAGAAAGCTTGGACAAGACCCTGACGGACTACTGCATGGTCATCAATGATTAATAGTCGCGTCATCACCTATCCAATGGGATTCTTACTCCAATCCTTGTTCCTTGTTGATCAGATGCAATGGTGATTTCCCCATTGAGTTTATTGACTCGCTCTTGTAAGCCATAAAGGCCAAATGAGCCATCTTTAGTTAAAGCTCCACCGGCGCCATCATCGTTGATTTGAATTTCCATGTTTTTAGCACCAGAGTGCTTTTCAATATTGCGAAGTATTTCCTGAACAATCCTGAGCGTCTCAAACATTGTGTCCACTTGCCCAGAAGAAGACACGAGGGGCTCTGCACTTCGCAGAGAATGCATTTGTACACGCACTTTTTCGATCAAGTCTGTCGTAGCGAATCTGATCTGCCGTAATGAATTCTTTAGCTCTGTGTCCTGATACTGTGAAATTGCCCGATCAATGGAAAAGCCCAGGACAACTAAGTCCTGGGCGATTCCATCGTGTAACTCCTGTGCGAGGGTTACCCGCTCATTGTTCACTTTGCGAACAATGCGTCAATTTCTTTCGCAAACTCCTTCGCAACTACATGTCGCTTTACAGATAGCTTTGCGGTTAAGTGTCCGCCGGCAATTGTGAAGTCAGTTGTAAGCAGAGTGAATTTACGAATTGATTCTGCCTTACTGACAGCCTTATTGGCTTCATCGACTGCGGTCTGAACAACTGCAATCAGATCCGGATCGTTGACCAAGTCACCAATCGCTGCGCCATCCTTCTTGTTGTTTGCAACCCATGCCTTCAGTGCATCTGGATCAAGAGTTACCAAGGCTGCAATAAATGGCTGGTTGTCTCCAACAACCATGCACTGGCTTACCAATGGGTGTGCGCGAAGTCGATCTTCAAGTACTGCCGGTGCAACGTTCTTTCCACCTGCGGTAACGATCAATTCCTTCTTGCGACCAACAATGTAAAGGAAACCATCTTCATCAAGCTTTCCTAGATCGCCAGATTTAAACCAACGCTCTGAGTCAAATACTTCATCATTTGCAGCTTGGTTCTGCCAGTAACCGTCCATGACGATTGGGCCACGTAGCAATACTTCTCCATCTTCTGCAATCTTTACTGAAGTGCCTGGAATTGGTCGTCCAACCGAACCGACGCGTTGTGCTCCAATTAGATTCAGAGTTGCACCGGCTGTTGTCTCAGTTAAACCGTATCCTTCAAGAACTGTTACTCCGGCACCACGATAGAAGTGACCAAGACGGGCACCAAGTGGTGCACCACCTGAGATCGCAGCTTCTACGCGTCCACCCATTCCAGCGCGGATCTTGCTGTACACCAACTTGTCGAACAGGCCGTGCTTGAGCTTTAGAATTGGCGAAACCTTCTTCTTATCAAGTGCTTCAGAGTACGCAATCGCAACTGCGGCAGCCTTGCGGAAGATATCTCCCTTTCCTGCAGCCTCAGCTTTTGCTTCAGCTCCGTTGTAGATCTTTTCAAAGATACGTGGAACAGCCAACACAAATGTTGGTTTAAATGACGCTAGATCCATTGGCAAACGACCAACTGGGTCGCTGCAATGTGCCATATGCAATCCAGCTGAAATTGAACCAATTTGAACCATGCGTCCAAATACGTGTGCAACTGGAAGGAACAAAAGGGTTGATCCACCCGGCTTTAAGAATAGTTCGCTTGCACCTTGCACAACATTGCCGCATTCTGAAAGGAAGTTAGCATGCGAAAGTTGCACACCCTTTGGCTTCCCGGTTGTTCCAGATGTGTAAATCAGAGTTGCAAGTGATGCTGGCGTTAGAGCATTACGGCGACGATCAATTTCATCATCACCAATGTGCTTTCCAGCTTCGCGCAAAACTGTCAGGACATCTTCAGTCATCGTCCACATGTGACGGGTATGTGATGGCTGGACTGTCTTTACCAATTCAGCAAGTGCTGGAGTTTCGACAATGATTGCAACTGAATGAGAATCGTTAAGGATCCAATCAATCTGTTCTGCAGAAGATGTGTCATAAATTGGGACAACGACGCCGCCGGCAAACCAGGTAGCAAAATCTAGAATGGTCCATTCGTAACGTGTGCGAGCCATGATCGCTACACGATCACCGATTTGAACACCGGATGCGATCAAACCTTTCGCTGTTGCGCGAATCTCTTCTTCAACTTCGCGAGCCGTTACAGGTTGCCATCCCTCGCCCAGTGGGCGAGACATGATGATGCGCTCTGGTTCAAACCAGGCACGTTCAGCGATTAGATTTGTGAGGTTTCCGGCAGTTGCTGCGGGAACTAATGGAGGGATTGAGATTTCATTCATGGGGGAACGCTAGCGTGGAGGCGGACAAAAGCGGAAGAGGGTAGCCTTGCGCCATGACAGATCTCAGCAAATCGTTAATATCCATCGACGCCCCTATTGAAGCGGTTCAAAAGGTGCTCTTCGAATTAGACAAGTATCCAGAGTGGTCTTCACAGATTAAGAGCACAGAAGCTTTGGCGCGCGATGATCAGGGACGTATTACCAAGGTAAAGATGACCATTGATGCGGGAATGATGAAGGATCGTCTGGTTTTGGATTACGACTGGAGCCAAGCGCCTAACAAGCTTTCTTTCTCTCTTGACGAAGCAGATCTACTGACCAGTATGGATGGGGTCTACACAATTTCAGCAATTGATGCAGACACCACTGAGGTCACCTATGAACTTGGAGTCGCTCTGTCAATGAATATTCCAGCGATGATGCGTCAAAAGGCGGAGAAGGCAACGATCGATGCCGCTCTTGCTCAACTGAAGTCACATCTAGAAGCATAAATTTTTTCATGGGCAACACGATAGGCATCGATGTTGGAGGCACCAAAGTTCTTGGTGGCGTTGTTGATGAGAATGGAAAAATTCTTGCCACCGCGCGAAAAGAAACTCCGCGTCAAGGTGGTGTCGAACTAACTCGCACAATCGCCGATACAGCCAAAGAGTTAATGGAAAAGTTTGACGTTACATCTGTTGGAGTTTCTGCAGCAGGATTTGTTTCATCGGATCGAAAGACGATGCTTGCAACCCCCAATATTGCTGACTGGAATGGTGTCGATCTAGATGCCGAGCTCACTTCTCAAATAGGTCTTCCTGTTGTTATTGAAAATGATGCAAATGCAGCTGCATGGGGTGAAGCAAAATTTGGCGCAGGTCGGAATCAAAATCACATGATGATGCTTACCGTTGGCACGGGAATCGGTGGCGGAATTGTTGTAAACGGTTCGCTCTACCGTGGAGCTTTTGGAGTTGCAGCAGAGTTTGGCCATCTTCGCGTTGTCCCTGATGGACATTTGTGTGGGTGCGGGGCTCGAGGTTGTTTTGAGCAATACGCCTCTGGAAATGCTTTATTGCGCCATGCCCGTGAAGCTATCAATGCCAGCCCAGAAATTGCGCGAAATCTTTTATCACGTGGCGATGGAACGGTTGCAGGTTTAACTGGACAAGCAATTACTGAAGCTGCTCGAGATGGTGACCCTGTCGCTCTTGCCGCCTTTAATACAACGGGCCAATGGCTTGGCGCGGGAATTGCATCACTATCTGTTTTGTTGGATCCAGCTTGTGTAGTTATTGGCGGGGGAGTTATTGATGCTGGCGAAATTTTGTTAAAGCCAACTCGTGAAGCGTTAGAGCGCACCATGCCTTTTGCGGGAAAACACCCTTACCCTGAACTTATTGCCGCACAACTAGGAAATGAAGCAGGTCTAGTTGGTGTTGCAGATTTAGCTCGCGCCTAGTTTTCAAAAGGGTATTTCAAGCCAATCTGTTCACGGACCGTATCCAACGTCTTCATGATGTCCACGGTATCTGTCCAGGTAAGAATCTCAGATTCTAGTTTTCCGGATCTAACTAATTGTTTAAATGTTTCAGCTTGTTCACGTAATCCGTGGCCGGTGTATTTGTTTGGATACTCGGTCACTGTTCCATCGTTTAGAACAACGCGCATGGCTGCAGGATTGTAGAAAGTTCGATCAATTTCGAGCCAACCGTTAAGACCTGCAACTACTGCTCTGCATGGTGTTTGTTCAATCATTGTTGTTGTTAATACCGCTTGCGCTCCGTTGTCATAAGAAAAAATCATTGATGTTTGAGCATCGACGCCTTTGTCTGTCATGACCGCGCTTGAAGTTATCTGCGACGGGTTACCTAAAATCATGTGCGCAAATGAAGCTGGATAGATTCCAAGATCAAGTAAAGCTCCACCAGCCAATTTAGGATCAATTAATCGAGCAATTCCTTGATCAGCAAGACGTTGCCCGTGATCTGCATGAATCGAAAGGATTGGCCCTAAGACTCCTGAATCAACAATCTCTCGTACCTTTGCATAATGTGGCAAGAACCGCGCCCACATCGCTTCCATCAGGGCAACTGAGTTACGAGAGGCTGCAGCGACCATTGCTTGCGC